>Ga0208012_1000024_pt1 | contig 66863 bp, 52 predicted proteins | sample 15BtaG_FD_184090 | JGI IMG/M metagenome (GOLD analysis project Ga0208012, IMG submission 184090) | Marine viral communities from the Subarctic Pacific Ocean - 15B_ETSP_OMZ_AT15312_CsCl metaG (SPAdes) (version 2) | ecosystem: Environmental > Aquatic > Marine > Oceanic | place: Pacific Ocean... | reverse complement strand
TAACAGTCACTGCTAATCTTAAATATAATGATGGAGCTAAAAGCGCTAGCAAGCGAATAGAAATTGATGCATCAACAGTCAGAAGGGTGCTTTTAGGTGCAGGTATTGAAGCTGAACGATTAATATCAGGCACTTCCAAGGTTAATAGCCACCAACCGAATAGTCAAACAGGGCAGTGGGTGTGGACAACCAAAGGACACAATGAAAATACAACTCGCACTGTAAATGCTCCTAGAAAAACCACTAGAAAAACCACTAGAAAAGCCACTAGAAAAACTGTAGCAACCCGCACACGCACCAGCGCAAAAAAAACATTGACAAATGAAAAAACAACAGTTACACTGGATCCAAAGAATACTAATACACAAGAAGGTGGATAATGAGTCATGTTTCGTTTTCAGAGCTTAAAATATGGAATGAGTGTGCCTGGAAGCATAAATTAGCATATATAGACAATGTAACAAGCTTTGAAGGTAATGAATATACTGCTTTTGGCACCGCCATGCACAGTACGTGTGAAAGGCTGGTTACAGAAGCCAAATTTCAAGAGAAAGCAAAAATATATTTTTTAACTGAGTTTAGAGATAATCTTAAGAAATTGCCAGATGAAAATGCTCTAAATATCGACTTGATTAAGAAGATGAAGGATCAAGGCGGTATATTAATTGATTATGTACTACCAGCCCTTAAGGACTACTTTGGTTCATATAAGGTTTATTCCGTAGAAGAGCAGTTGTATGAGCCCATAGAAAATGAATCTGAATATCAATTTAAAGGTTTTGTGGACTTGGTTGTACAAACTCCTGATGGTAAATATCACGTTATAGATTGGAAGACATGTTCGTGGGGTTGGGATTCTAGAAGAAAAGCCGAAAGGATGACAACCTACCAGTTAACTTTTTATAAGCATTTTTTCTGCAAGAAACACAATTTAGATCCTAGTACTGTTGAAACTCATTTTGCCCTATTAAAGAGAACGGCAAAAAAGAACAATATTGAAATTTTTAGAGTCACTAGTGGCAATAAAAAGATTAAAAATGCCCTTAATTTATTATACAAAGCTTTGTATAATATAAAAAGTAAAAACTTTATTAAGAACAAGCTCTCTTGTACGAGAGGCTATGGTTGTGAATTTTACAAAACAAAACATTGTCCATAAATTGGAGAAGTACATTGAAAAAAATTAAAATAATGACAATAAGCGACATGCCGTTGTCTCCATCTGGTGTGGGCACTCAAACTAGGTATGTTATTGAGGGGCTTTTACGTACCGGCAAATATAAGGTAATTAGCTTAGGTGGAGCTATTAAGCACCCTCATAATAAGCCCATCAAAACGGAAGAGTACAAAGATGATTGGGTAATATTTCCTGTTGAAGGATATGGGAATCAAGAGATAGTCAGATCTATGATTCGTAATGAGAAGCCTGATATTCTTTGGTTTATGACAGATCCTCGCTTTTGGGGGTGGTTGTGGGAAATGGAAAATGAAATCCGTCCTCTTATGCCGATGGTTTATTATCATGTATGGGACAACTATCCTTACCCCACATATAATAAGGCATATTATGAGTCAAATGATTTTATTGCTGCAATCTCTAAAGTTACTGATGATATTGTAAAAACTGTCGCTCCAAATGTTATGAGTCAATACGTGCCTCATGCTGTAAATTCAGATATATTTCGAAATTTAAAAAATGATTCAAACTATTCTAAGTCTAATGCAAGAAAAGAGATGTATAGCATCTTTCCAGATCTAGAAGAAGACGACATACAAAACAAATTTATTTGCTTTTGGAACAATAGAAACGCCAGACGTAAACAAAGTGGTAGTTTATTATTTTGGTTTAAGAAATTTTTAGATAAGGTTGGACATGATAAAGCAACGTTAATAATGCACACAGAACCCAAAGATCATCATGGACAGGATCTTATTAAGATTGTTGAACACTTGGAACTACAAGATGGACAAGTACTGTTTTCAACTCAAAAAATGCCACCAGAACAGCTAGCTGGATTTTATAACGCAGTCGACTGCACGATCAATATATCAGATGCTGAAGGGTTTGGTTTATCTACTCTGGAATCTCTATCATGTGAGGTGCCTATTGTTGTTAATATGACAGGCGGTTTGCAAGAGCAAGTGACAGATGGAGAAAATTGGTTTGGTATTGGGATTGAACCATCCTCAAAGTCGATCATTGGTTCACAAGAAATTCCATGGATTAGAGAAGATAGAATTAATGAAGATGATTTCATTAATGCGCTGATAAAAATATATGAAATGAAGTCCGAAGAAAGAGAGCAGCTTGGCGCAAAAGGAAGACAACACGTAGTTGAAAACTATAATTTTGCAAAATATGTAAAAACATGGGATGAACTACTTACAAACCTTCATACTGAATTGGGTTCGTGGGAGACTCGCCGGGGCTATGCTAACTGGCATTTAGAGGAGCTTAAATGAAAAAAATAATAGTTAGAGGACCGGTATTAACTAGAACTGGATATGGGGAGCATGCTAGATTTGTTTTACGCTCTTTGAGAACGGTAGAAGATAGATATGATATTTATGTAATGCCTGTAACTTGGGGAAAGTCCAATTGGATTTGGGAAGATAATGAGGAAAGACAATGGTTAGACGCTTTAATAAAGAAGACAGCACTCTATCAACATAAAAATGGTACTTATGATGCTAGCATACAAGTGACAATTCCAAATGAATGGCAAAAAATGGCTCCTGTTAATATTGGAGTTACTGCGGGTATAGAGACAACCAGAGTATCCCCTGATTGGATCCAGAAGACTCATGAAGTTGATAGAATGGTTGTGGTTTCAAACCATTCTAAAAATGTATTTGACAATACAGCATATGAAGCAGTAAATAACGAAACAGGAGAAAAGCTGCTTCTACAAAACTCTGTTCCAATCGATGTTGTGCATTACCCAGTTAAAAAATATAAAAAGATTGATTTAGATTTTAAACTTGACACTCCTTTTAACTTTTTAACCGTGGCACAGTGGGGACCAAGAAAAAATATGCCGAACACTGTTAAGTGGTTTGTTGAGGAGTTTTTTGACAATCCAGAAGTTGGTTTGGTTGTTAAGACGTTTAAGAAGGGAGGATCTGTATTAGACAGAAAGTCAGTAACCAATTCTTTGCAAACAATTTTAGAAAAATATAAAGATAGAAAATGTAAAATTTATTTATTACATGGCGATTTGAAAGAACAAGAAATGCATTCTCTTTACAAGCACCCTAAAATAAAGGCTTTTATTTCTTTAAGTCACGGTGAGGGTTTTGGCTTGCCGCACTTTGAGGCTGCATATTCAGGATTACCAGTTATAGCTCCAGAATGGAGTGGATACACAGATTTTCTTACTATGCCTGTAAAAGACAAAAAAGGAAGAATTAAGAATAAGCCACACTTTGTTCGTGTTGAATACGATTTGAAGCCTATTCAGAAAGAGGCTGTGTGGAAAAGCGTGTTAGAGGAAGATTCAATGTGGTGCTACCCGCAGCAAGGGAGCTATAAGATGAGACTGCGCGAAGTATATAAAGATTTTGGCAGATTTAAAAAACAAGCCAAGGACTTGCAATCGTGGGTATTAGAGAATTTCTCTGAAAAGAAACAATATAGCAAATTTGTAGAATCAATCGATTCTGTAAACATATTTGATTCTCAAGAATCTGTTGAAGATGAGATAAATACAATGTTTGATGAATTATTACAAAAGAGTGAGTAAAAGTGATAATATTTGTATCTGATCTTTTCGGAGAACAGTATAATAAAGGCGGTGCCGAGCTAACAACGCGAGCTATAATTAAAAGCTCTCTCTTTCCTTGTGGGTTCACCAGGCTCAATTCATTTAATCCAAAGTTGTTATCTATTATGAAAGAATATAAACACGCATTTTGGGTGTTTGGTAATTTTTCTCTAGTTTCAGCTGAGTGTCTAATGTACGCAACTAAGAATTTAAACTATAGCGTATTAGAATATGATTATAAATATTGCCGGTTTAGATCTCCAGGGAAACACAAGTCAGAAGAAGGTGAATGTGATTGTTCTACGCACTCCATGGCAAAATTAATTTCTATGTTTTTGTATAATGCAGATATTACATGGTGGATGTCTCACAAACAATTAGAGATCTACCAATCAGAGTATCCTTTTTTAAGAAATGATAATAATAGAGTTTTAAGTTCTGTTTTTGCAGATAAAACTTTGGATTATATAGAGTCTTTGGACACTTCTAACAAAGAAGATACGTGGTTGATATTGAATTCTAAATCATGGGTTAAGGGCGTTGAAGACGCTGTAGAGTATGCTGTAGAGAATAATTTAAATTATGAATTGGTTTGGGGACTTGAACATTTTGATCTTCTAGAAAAATTGGCAAAATCAAAAGGTATCATCTTCTTTCCCCGCGCTGATGATACATGTCCAAGAATGACGATTGAAGCTAAATTGTTGGACTGTGAGATGATATTGAATGAGCATGTACAACATAAAGATGAAGATTGGTTCACCAACAAACATAGCGCCATAAAATATCTAAGGAAGAGTACTAAAAGATTTTGGAATGAAATAGAAAAAACGGCGCAGCAATCTACAAATATACCAGTTTGTGAAGCTGTTGAAAACCCCAACCCTCCAAAATTTAAATTTATAATCCCATTTTACAACTGTGAAGAGTGGATATCTAAAACCATAGGAAGTCTTAAAAGACAAAAATATGAGAAATTTGATTGTGTCTTAATTGATGACATTTCAACAGATAAATCTGTTGAAGTAGTTAAACGTAGTATAGAAGGAGATGCGCGATTTTCTTTGATAGAGAATAGTGAAAAGAAGTATGCTCTTGCCAATATCGTGCTAGGGATCGAACAGACTAATTGCGACGATGATGATGTGATAATCTTGTTGGATGGTGATGATTGGTTGGCGTCTACTAGAACGTTAACTAAACTTTGTAATGTGTATGTGGGTGACACATTGATGACATATGGGAGTTATGTACTTAGTCCAGAAGGCTTAAGAGGTCCAGAACCCTCACAATACCCAGAAAGGGTGATTAGAGACAATGCTTATAGAAAAGATCAGTGGAGAGCCTCTCACCTAAGAACGTTTAAGCACAAGCTGTGGAGGCAAATCAAACATGAAGATCTTAAAGATGCATCTGGAAACTATTATGAGATGACATATGATCAAGCCATAATGCTCCCACTGTTGGAAATGGCTCAAGAACGCGCCAAATTTATTCCAGAGGTGCTTCATGTATATAACAAAGAAAACCCTCTTAATGTTGACAAGATTAAAGCTAAAAAACAGTTTGAGTTAGCACAAGAAATTAGAGGTAAGCAATCATATGAAAGAATATAACAATTTTAATTTTTTAATTGAAAATTATAGTGTCGGACTACAGGATGACATGTCGACATCCATTCACTCTATAAATGGAGATAGTCCTTCACTATCTTCAACAGAAAAAACTTTGTATTTGTTGTGGAATCATATAAGCAACAAATTGCTAACAGATAAATTGTTGAGCACAGACTTTACTTTAGAAAAAGAAAAATTTAATAATTTTTGGAACAAAATAAAGGGTACCCCATCACCTAGCAGAGCTATGGGTGACATGTTTTGGATGAACTTGCCTTGGGGTGATATAAAGAAAAATTTAGGAGAAGTCAATATATTGGATATTGGTTGCGGTACCGGTGGGTATTGCAAGAAACTGCAGAATTGGTCTAATGGCATTATAACTTCATATAAGGGCTTGGATATATATCAATCTCCTAAGTGGCATGACAACATTAGCTGGGGTAAGGAAAAGGATATTAATGTAAGCTTCGAACAGGCAAATCTAGATAGTGATGCAATATTTGATATCCCAACAAATATAAACTTTCTCATGTCTCAGTCTGCGATTGAACATATAAAAAACGATTTAGGTACATTTAAGCAGTTAAAGAAGTTTATGTATCAAAAGGACGAGCCTTGTATACAAGTGCACCTTTTCCCAGGTCCAGCTTCTCTTGATTTATACCTTTTGCACGGATATAGACAATATGGAGATTTTGCAATAAATAAAATAGTTGACTTGTTTAGTGATTGTGATGTAGAATTATATAAAATATGCGGAGAGGCTTCTAATAAATTGCACTTTGACTACATTACAAAGCCAATATATTTAGATAATTTGGGGGATAAAAGAAATTCTAATCCTGAACAATATAGAGAATTGCTGCACGCTGCGTTATTAACAGATCTGCAAAAAGAGATAGAAAATCCTGCCTTTTGGGCATTAAAAATCTACAAAGGATGAATATGAATATTCATTTTGAAAATGTCAACACACAGAGCACCTCTGGACCAAACCACTTCGCTTCTAAATTGATTAAATATATAGATGCGGACACCGATGGCTCTAAAAAGCCAGATGCTAGGTTGTGTTTTATAGAATCTCAAAGAAGACAGTTTGATGATGTGCCGCTATTCCAGAGGTTAGATGGAATCTACTTTAATAAGGCACAAGACTATAAAAAGCAGAATAGAAATATAAAGAGAACTTATGATAATGCAGATGGGGTTATATTTCAGTCTGAGTTCAACAAACAGCTTATAACTAAATATTTTGGAGAACACAAGAATTCTACTGTCATACACAATGGTGCTGATGTAGAGCATATTGAATCAATCAAGCCCTTGCGAGGGATGCTGGATAATTACGAACATGTTTGGTGTTGTGCTTCGTCTTGGCGTCCTCACAAAAGGTTGAATGAAAATATCAAATATTTTTTAAAGCATTCTTCGAAAAATGATTGTTTGGTTGTTGCTGGAGGAAACCTTGAATATCTTGAACAAGCAAAAATTGCGAGAACTCCTAATCTTTTTTATGTTGGCGAACTAAACATAAGGTATCTTACCGCTCTCTATAAACGCGCAGATTATTTTATCCATTTGGCTTGGCTCGATCATTGTCCTAACGTGGTTGTTGATGCACGCGCTAGCGGGTGCCAAATTATATGTTCTTCTGCTGGTGGAACAAAAGAAATAGCTGGATTAGATGCGGTTGTAATTGAAGAAGATGAGTGGGATTTTGAGCCGGTTGAGTTATATAAACCACCTAAGATGGATTTTTATAAAAAGGTGAAAAATAATATTGAAGTAGATTATAATATGAAAACAGTTGCAGAGAAGTACAGGAACTTTATAAAAGAGACAATTAATGAATAATGCAGAAATATTATCATGGGTTGAATGGGAAAAACATTCTACTTTAGAAGAAAAGGCTATTCTAAATCTTAATGAATTAATAGTTCCAAATGCTGCTAGTGGAAATCCGAATCATCAAGTCGTGATTTATGGAAAGTTATGATTATGAAAGTTTTGTTTGTTTCCAACAACCGTGATATTAGCGTTGGTTCTTATAGAATTTGGGTTAATGATTTAAATGATTATTTTCGTGATTGTGGATATCAATCTGAGATAGCAACCAATAAGACAGATGTATTAGATTATGATGTTGTTATCTGCGGCAAAAACGATGTTGCAACTGCCATTGGCATTAAGAAAGCATATCCAAATAAGAAAGTGGGTGTTATAAATTTGGCAGCCGACGCTAGAAACCTACCAATAGACTTTGTAATTGTTGGCTCCATAGAAGAGATGGATAGTTTATCTCATTATAAGAATGTGTTCCTTTTTCCTTTGATTGAAAAAATGTATCAAGGCGATGACTATAAAACTCATTCTAAGAAATCTAGGTTAAGGATAGGTTTTCATGGACATTATCCGCATTTAAGCAAGTTTGCGCCTAATCTTAAAAGAGCTATAGAAGAGGTTAACAAAGCGTGTGATATAGAATTGTTTGTTGTGACGTCCAACACATCATTTAAATGGAAGGTTGGAAAACCAAATATTGAAAACATTATTATGAAACCGTGGAACATTAAAACCATAAAACAAGATTTGTTAAGTTGCGATATTGGTATTGTTCCCAATGTGACTCATATACCATTGGACTTAAGCAAGCATAAAACCTCTACAGATCTTGGTTTATATAACACGGATTTTATAGTGAGAATGAAAAACAAATCTAATGCAGGTAGGGCTTTTGTTTTCCATCAATTGGGGATCCCTGTGATTGCTGATTTTACTCCTAGTAATTTTCATATTATGGGTGATCCTGAATGCGGGATTATTGCAAACAACTACGAAGGCTGGAAAAAAGGTATATTAAAGTTACAAGACTTTAGATTAAGGCAAAAAATGGCAGATCGCGCAAAGAGAGAATTTGATAAATTATATAGTCCATATGCATGGGCTTCTAAATTGTATAATGACATATTGGGGATAAGTTATGAATAAAGGTGTATTGTATATTGCTTTTGGTAAGCATTTTATTAAAGAGATGTTGTTCTCTGCAGAGTCTGTTAAAAAACATAATCCAGACTTACACATAACTGCGTTTATAGATAAACAGATTGAGTCTGAGTATATTGATGAGGTTAAGATAATTAAAGTCGCTCATTTGCGTCCTAAAATAGATTATATAGCTTTAACTCCCTATGAGCAGACGTTGTTTTTAGATACAGACACTATAGTTGATCGCAACATAGAGGATCTGTTTGAGTTGCTAGACAACGTTGATTTTGCCGGCACTCATGATTTGGCGAGAAAAAGAAAGAAATATTCAACTGTCATGCCTGAGTATAGAAATATTCCTTATGCGTTTTCTGAAATTAATACTGGCGTGCTCGTATTCAAGAAAAACGAAAAAGTCTTAAAGCTTTTTAAGGATTGGAGAGAGTGTTTTTACCATTATCGGCATTATTGTCCTTGGGATCAGGCTTCATTCAGAATTTCTCTTTGGAAAGCCATTCAAGAGGGGTTACAGTTCTATGTTTTCCCTGTAGAATATAATATTAGAAGTAAGGCGAATAGAGAAAAACAACATATTTTTCATCATGAGTTTGGAGAAGAACATCTTGCGCCAAGAATATACCACATGCATGCTGATCCACGAATAAACAAAGGTACATATGAAATTGAATCGCTTGATGAAGCGTTAAAAATTTGCAAAGAGAACTTTATGGAATATTAGGATGAATTTTAAAACGCTTATAAAAGATATGAAAGCTTCTGGTAAGGGATTAATGTCTCAGACTCAATATATGAATGTTGGTTACGTTTTGGACTTATTGTCTCCATGTAATTTTTTAGTTTTCGGATTAGGAGAGGACTCTTATATTTGGGAGCAGATAAATGCTGGCGGCAAGACTGTGTTTCTGGAGGATGATTTAGAATGGATTGAAAAATTTAAAGATCCAGACGTCAATATTAAAATACATCCAGTGAAGTACGATACTAAAGCACAAGAGCATGCTGATATTGGGTTTGATATCGAGAAGCTTAAAATGAAGCTTCCAGACGAAGTTACTAGTATAGAGTGGGATATGATTCTTGTCGACGGACCTCTTGGACACAACCCCCCTAGACCATATAAAGGTCCAGGTAGGATGCAAAGCATTTATACGGCACACTATCTTTTAAAGAATAATGGTATTTGCGTAGTTGATGATATGGGTCGGCTTATTGAAGAGAAATATGCTAGTCATTTTTTTGGCAAAGAGAATCTTTATAACATTGTTGAAAATAAGGTTGGGATATTTAAAAAAAGAAAATGATTGATAATTCTCTTTTTAAAAGCATTATACACGGAAAAACAGTTGCTTTGGTCGGTCCAGCAAAATATATGGTTGGCTCTTGTTTGGGTGAAGAAATTGATCAACATGACGTGGTTGTTAGAATCAATAGAAGCATTGAAACCACTAAACAATATTCAGCTGATGTGGGGGTAAAAACCGATGTTTTATATTCTTGTTTGATAGAAACAGCACAAAATGCTGGGAAGTTAGACGTTCTTGAGTTAAAAAATGATTATGGTGTTAAGTTCGTGTGCGCCCCTCCACAATCTGATTATAAAGGGATCTCCCAAAGAACAACGTTTCATGAGATGGTTAATATGAAAACTGTTAAACATATAATTAAAGTATTACCACTTAGAATTGTTGATCATCAGATGCATACAGAATTGGCAAAAAAGGTTCAATGTAGACCAAATACTGGATTTCTTGCAATATATGACTTATTAAATTTTAATCCAAGCATGTTGTCAATATATGGATTTAGTTTTTATTTGGATGGTTTTATACCCGGCTGTAAGTCTGGTGTTGAAAAAGAAAAAAACGTAACAGAAGATGAATTTGCTACGATGGCATTTAACTCAAAGAGACATGTACAAAAAAACATATGGCAATATGCTAAAGATACTTTGAGAGACAACCCTTCTGTTAAATTAGACAGTGTATTAGATGTGATTTTAAATTTAGAAAAGCTCGACAAGAAGCTTTTTAGTGATGCTATAAAATGAAAATTTTTATTCCAATAAAAGAGCAATCACAACGGGTGCCAAAAAAGAACTTTAGATTATTTGCAAATTTGCCGTTATATAAACATACGCTTTATAAACTAAAAGATTTTGAAGTATATGTTGACACAGACAGTGAAGAAATCATCAAGGAAGTAAAAAAAGATAAAAACCTATCACATGTTACTGCTTATAAAAGAAGCTCAGCGCTTGTCGATCATAATACTTCTGTGTGTAAGTTAATTAAACACTTCATTGTTCATGAACAACAAAGTGTAGAAAACGATATAATATGCCAGATTCACGTCACTTCTCCGTTTTTAGGTGTCGCAACGCTAACTGCAGCGGCGAAAAAGTTTGATGAAGGATATGATTCTATCACCTCTTGCATATCAACTCAAAAAAGATTTTGGAGGAAAGAGGAATACGGTGTGTGCCCCGTCAATCACAATCCAATGATTCTGCAACAGACACAAGATCTACCAGTATATTATGAAGAGAACTCTTTATTTTATATGTTCTATTCCGACATTGTGTTAAATAGTGGAAATAGAATTGGTAAAAATCCATATTTTTATCCTACAAGTTTTTTGGAGAGCTTAGATATCGATACTGAAGATGATTGGGAATTTGTGAACGTAATACAAAGCAGCACCAAAACAAAAAAATATAGGAGATTTTTATAGTGGTAAGGAGATTGGCATGGCAGCAAATACCATCAACTGTTGTATCTGATATACTTTGTCAAAATAAATTAGATGGTGTTGTAATCGACACTGAACACGGTTGCTTTAATAATGAAACGTTATATAGCTGTATACAAATAGTCACAGCCAACAATAAACAGTGCTTTGTTCGACTAGGAAATCTAGATCTACACATGGTTAAATATTGTTTAGATGCTGGGGCAACTGGGTTAATTTTTTCAACAGTAGAAACTAGAAAACAAGCCGAACAAATTCATGAATATTGCAAATACCCAGTAGCTTATGGTAAAGAAGGTTACGCAACCTCTAGTAGACGTGGCTTAGGACTAGTTAGACAAAACAAGTGGGGAAATAATAAAGCTTTAATAGCAAAACCGCCCATAATAGTTGCTCAAATTGAAACTAGAAGGGGTGTTGAAAACATTGGCGACATTAAGGGTTTTGACTTTTACATGATTGGTCCTTATGACTTGTCTACTAGTCTTGGTATACCTGGACAATTTAATAACTCTTTGTATCTAGAAGCGGTAGAAAAGGTAAAAAATATGGTATCAATCAAAAAAATGGCAGTTCACATTCCGAAAGATGTTAAAAAAGAGATTAAAAAATATGATGACTATGGTATAATTGCAGTGGGTATGGATACAACTGCCTTAATTGAATCATATAAAGAAATGCAAAATGCTTGATTTTGAAAATATTGATGACAAAAAATTGTCAAACATTGTTGTTACGACATTTCCGTATGGGTCAAAAAATAGCGATCCCCGAGAATTGTTGGAACGTCTGTGTCTAGACAATAATATGAAAGTCTCGTACAATGAAACGGGAAGAAAATACTCGCGAGAAGAGCTTTTGCAAGTACTTCAGAATAAACGGCCTGAAATTATTGTTGCCGGAACTGAAAAATATGACGTCAGCATTTTAGACGCATGCCCAAATCTTAGGATGATATCCAGAGTAGGAATTGGTCTAGATTCTGTTGATTTAGATGAATGTAAAAAGAGAGGAATATGTGTAACGTATACACCAGATGCTCCTACTAATGCAGTCGCAGAGTTAACAATAGGGCAAATAATATCATTACTAAGAAAAACATGGATTGTTGATTCTGAAATGAAGGCTGGCAGGTGGTCCCGAATTATCGGAAGAGAATTGTCAAGCTGTACTATTGGTATTATAGGGGTTGGAAGAATAGGAACATCAGTCTTAAGAAAGCTGGAGTCGCTACAGCCAAAAAGAATATTGTACACAGACACTGATTCATCTAGAGCAATATTTCCCTCATACGAGTGGTCATCTAAAAATAGAATTTTAGCGGAGTGCGATATCGTCTCTTTGCACATCCCACTAAATGAAGCTAACATAGGTTACATCGGAACAAAAGAGCTATCATTGCTCAAGAAAAATGCATGCATAATTAACACGTCTCGCGCCGGCATAGTTGATGAAGCTGCTTTGTACGATTGGCTAACAAAAAATAGTGACGCATCTGCATCAATTGACGTTTTTGAAAAAGAACCCTATGATGGAAATCTATTGTCTCTTAATAATATTCTGATGTCACCTCATCTCGGGAGTTGCTCAAAAATTAGTAGGCTTGAAATGGAAGTAGGCGCAGCAAAATCAGTTAACAACTATCTTGAATCAAGAGATATGATTAACAGGGTTATATAATGAAAAAAGTAGTTGTATTTGGCGGCGCCGGCTTTCTTGGAAGATATACAGTACGAAGACTGATAAGGGAAAACAAATATGTTGTCTACTCATTTGATCAAGCTCCTTCACCAGATCTAAAAAAGAAGTATTCAATAGTAGGAAATGTTCTTAACAGGGAAGATGTTAGAAGTATCGTAAAAGACGCGCATATAGTTTTTAATTATGCAGCAATTGCAGATATTGAAGCATGTATTGATGATCCAGTTAAAGCAGTAGAAACAAATATTTTGGGTAACACAATTATTTTAGATGAGTGTGCAAAAGCTAAAGTAAATAGATTTGTCTTGGCTAGTAGTGTTTATTCTGAGTCTGGTTTAGGAGGAGTTTATCGCTCTACAAAAAATGTCTGTGAGTCTCTTACAAAAGACTATAAGAAGTATTATAATCTTAACTATACAATATTAAGATATGGAACAATTTACGGTCCAGGCGCAGATAAAAACAACAGTGTTTATAGATTTTTAGATCAAGCCCTTGATGGTAAAATAACATATCAAGGGACAGGGTGCGAACGCCGCGATTATATTCATGCGTCTGATGCAGCAGACTTAACTATAAAGTCTTTAGGCTCTAAATATAAAAATCGTTGTATGATCCTTACAGGCGAACGATCGTTTCGAACATCAGGAATATTAACAATTATATCTGAAATAATGAATAAAGATGTGGAAATAAAATATAATCAAAGCAAAAATAAAAGTCTGATTACTTCACATTATCAAACTACTCCGTATAAATATGGCGAAGATATTCCTAAAAAAATGTTAGCATCAGAGTATATTGATATTGGGCTTGGTCTTGTGGGTTGTCTAGGAGAGATTAGCGACAAGAGAAAAGAGAGCAAACAATGAATGTAGAACATCTATATGAAAAAACAATTCTCTCGGATGAGTGGAAAGATATTGAAAAATTATTCGAAAGACACAGCGAAGTATACTTGGCATGTCATGGCGGAAATTTGTCGATTTGCCGACACATAGCTACAGATCTTACAAGGCTCACTGGAGGCAAGAAATTAATATGTGCTCCAGATACTGATACAGTTTCTATCTGGCATGGCGATTTTGATTATCAAAAGTGGCTGATAGAATGGCTCAGACCTCGACTTTCTAATTCGAATAAAATGCCGTTAGTCATCGGCGTGTCATCATCCGGAGCATCACCCGATGTTGATGCTGCCTTGATATTTGCAGCATCAACCGGATGTGATACATGTTACATTACATCTCAATCGGTCAACAATGAATGGGGTAGCATAGAAGTATCAACAGGTGCAACACATTATTATTCTTCTGAAGTGCTGACCATCATGCTTTTTCATCGATTAATGAACGCTTCAGGGTTCGAATCACCAATGATAAAGACCGTTCCGAATGAACAACCCGCGAGCCCTCGTCTTCACTCTAATGATGACGAAACTTATCAAATCGGCATCGACTTCGACGGTGTGATTCATAAGTGCTCAAAAGGGTACTATGACGGAACAATTTATGATGAACCAGTTCCTGGCTCTAGAGAGGCTTTGCAAGCGTTGTCTGAAAAATACAATGTTATCATGTATACCTGTAAAGCAAAGCCTGATCGCGGTTTGGTAGATGGTAAAACTGGTATAGAGTTGGTGTGGGAATGGCTTAAGAAATATGATATGGATAAGCTTGTAACAAAGGTTACAGCCGAAAAGCCAAGAGCGGTGGCATATATTGATGATAAAGGGTTCCGTTTTACTAATTGGAATTCTTGTATGGAGCAATTGAGAATTGCCGGGATTGTATAATATGAAAAAAATGAAAATCTATATTGTGACTTATAAGCGCTCTGACATACTAAATGATACGTTGGAGAAGCTTTTTGCTTCGGATTTTTCAAGTATTCCAAATACAGAGGTTAATATTATTAACAATCATTCTGAGTTTTATTTAAAGCCAGAATATGAAAACAAGGTTAACGTACTACACAATGTTTTGCGCCCCGATTGGTCAAATGGAAATCTAGCAGAAAACTGGAACCAAGCTTTAATCAACGGTTTTAAAAGTCTTAATAAGCCTGATTGTGAGTATGTGGTTACATTACAGAACGATACATCGGTGCACCCTAATTGGTATAGCAATCTGATGAAGATGCATGAGAAGTTTAATTTTGTGGTTGGAAAATATGGAGACAATTTGGTTAGCTATACACCTGAAGCTATTAAAAATATTGGCATGTGGGATGAAAACTTTTTTGGTGTGCAATATAAAGAAGCAGATTACTGGATTAGGGCGCTTATTTTTAATAAGGAAAAATCATGTATTAATGATACGCTTCATGGTTTAGAATTAAACAATGAGAGTGCGTTAGAGTTGGATACCATTATCGACAGGAATTTTATAGAAGAGCCTGGATTCGCTGGTGATCACACTTTAAAAAGAAGAGCAGATGACGCGGAGCATCAAAGTATATGGAAAACCCGAAGTGGGATATATAAGGAATATTCTTGGAACTATTTTTATACAAAGTGGAGTGGAACGTGGAAATCTAACCCCACAAAGCAAGGTTGGGTAAAGAATTGGAGCGGCGAGTTTATAAGCAATCCCCCGGATATAAGAAGCTCGCGCATTAAAAATGTGATAAAATATCTGTATTTCGAAAAGGATATAAAGAATCTAGATTTAAAAAATTATTTGGTGTAATATGAGTGTTGAATTAGTTATATTCGATTTAGATGGTGTCTTGGTTGATGCATGTGAGTGGCATCGAGTTGCTCTAAACGAAGCTTTAAAAGAGGTGTGCAATTATGAAATTTCTTTAGAAGACCACTATAACAAATATAATGGGCTTCCAACAAAAGTTAAACTAGCAGCACTCACAGAGATAAATATATTAAGTGAAGATGAGCATATAGATGTTTATGATTTAAAACAAGAAAAAACGAAAGAAATTATTGAATCCAATGCAAAAATTAGGCAAGAAAAAATTGATTTATTAGAATGGTTGGTTCAAGATAAAAATTTGAAAGTCGCATGTTTTACAAACAGCATTAGAGAAACAGCATATATGATGTTAGATAAAACTGGTATTTTGAATTATTTCGACATGGTACTAACCAATCAAGATGTTGAAAAACCTAAACCAGATCCAGAGGGTTATATAAAAACACTTAAAGAACTTGATATTTCTAACAAGAACACTATAATAGTGGAAGATTCACCCAAAGGTTTACAAGCAGCGAAAGAGTCTGGATGCCATGTAATTTCTGTTAAAAATGCTGATGAAGTGACAATTGAATTGTTTAAAGAGGTTTTAAAATGAAAATATTGATTCCAATGGCTGGCGAAGGAAGTAGGTTTGTCAAGGAAGGTTACACCTTCCCAAAGCCGCTTATTGATGTTAATGGAAAGCCCATGATTCAAAAGGTTGTAGAAAACTTAGATTTTGATTGTGAATATATTTTTTTGATTCGAAAAAAACATGTCGAAGAATATGAAGGTTTGTTGGGCACACTTTCACAAATAACAAACAATAATTTTAAATATCTTGTTGTTGACAAATTAACTGAGGGTGCAGCATGTACCGCATTGTTAGCTAGAGAATATATAAATAATGATGATGATTTACTTATTGCTAATTCAGATCAATATGTTGATTACGAGTCAGAGAACTTCAGATCATTGAAGAATTTAACCAATTGTGATGCAATGGTATTTACTTTTAATGCAGTGCACCCTAAATGGTCTTTTGTCAAAACGAACTCTAGAGGATTCATTACAGAAGTTGCCGAAAAAAAGCCAATATCCAATATTGCAACATGTGGGATTTATTGGTACCGCCATGGTTCTGATTTTGTAAAATATGCAGAACAAATGATTGAAAAAGATATTCGTGTTAATAATGAGTTTTATATAGCTCCAGTTTATAACGAGTTAATAGCTGATGGCAAAACTCTTATTCCATTTTATGTGCACAAGATGTGTGGTCTTGGCACTCCCGAAGATTTAAGATCTTTTTTGGAGAACTATAAGTGATTTTGATATCTCACAGAGGCAACGTTAATGGCAAGAATCCAGAAAGAGAAAATTCTCCTGATTATATTTTAGAGGCTATGAAATCCGGCTACAATGTGGAGATAGACGTTTGGTATAAAAACAATTGCTTGTATCTTGGTCATGACAAGCCTGAATATAAAATAAATATTTCTTTTTTAAACAACGATAAACTGTGGTGTCATTGTAAAAATCCGGAAGCATTGGCGAAATTGATTAATCCTCGGCCACCTCAAGAGATACATTGTTTTTTTCACAAAACAGATGACGTTACTTTAACATCTAAAGGATATATGTGGGGTTTTCCTAAGAAGAGAATATTAAAAGGTTCAATTTGTGTGCTTCCGGAAGTCGCACAATATAAAAAGGAAGATATTCAACAATGTGTTGGGATATGTAGCGATTATATTGAAAACTATGAAGATTTTTAAAGAAGAAATATGTAATTTAAGTAGATTGCCATTTGCTATTGGTGATAATCCTTGTTACTTAACGGCGTTGCAATTGCTAAAATCTAATCAAACATTAGAGAATACTGTTTTGCATGATCATTATAAATCTTTTAATTTAAAGACACTATATGACATTTACAACGTTGGTGAAAATTTAAAGCGATATTCTTATAAATCTATTTTTCTTCCATGGATTCATACAAGCCCCGTCACAGAGTTTGTGGATGTTGCTTTTATGCGACGAGATAAAAAATTTATTGATGCACAAATAGATAAAATGAAAAACCTTGTCTTATCTATTAAAGAATTTGGGTATACGCCAGATGCTTTTTTAGATAGGAAAAAAGGTCATATTACTGGATATTTTTTAGAGAATCACACAGGAAAAAATTTTTATGTAGTCAGTGGCAATCATCGTGTGGCAACATTGTCTGCTTTATTTCCTGATTTGCCCATACCGGTTGTTTATGAGGAACAGAAACATTTGAAACCGCGAGATAAAAAAAACCGAATTGAACCACCGCGCAAAATATATAGTTCTAAAAATGTTGATAAATGGCCATCTGTTACAAGTGGTTTTCTAGATGAGTATGTTGCTATAAAAATTATGGAGAGATATATAAATGGAATATCATAAATGGATACAACAGAAAGTCTCAGATTTATCCAAAAAGGAAGATTGGAATCATCAATATAATCTCCCAGGTTTAATAAAAACAAGAAAAACCGATATTAATAGTCCGGGGTACAATATCAACAAATGGGCTAGATTAAATCCAATAATAGATAAGTTAAATTTAAAAGGAAAAAAAGCTTTGGACATTGGATGCAGCGACGGTTATTATTCTGTAAAATGCGCAATGGATTATGATATGCAAGTTGTTGGAATAGATCCAGATCCATTGAGAATCGAAAGGGCGAATTTCATAAAACAAATATTTAAGCTTGATAATGTCCAATTTGAAGTCGGGGATTTATATGAGTTAAAAGAAAACAAAAATTATGATATGATTTTAGGGTTGGGATTATTACATAGAATACCAAACGTGCTACAATGTTTACAAAAAATGTCTAAACTTTCAAATTTATTAATCTTAGAGTTTAAAACATACGATTCGTTAGATGATCTTTGTGTCTCTGGGGGACATAAAAGTAAATCTAATAAATATAATAAACTTCACTCAATTCCAACACAAACATATGTTAATAATAGAATGAAAGAATTAGGATTCAATAACAATACATTTTATAATGATGAAAGTCATTTAAATTATAAAAGAACAATTCTTGTTTCTTCAAGGGAAAAATAATATCATGAAAAATGCTGTATTTGATAAGTATAAGGACTTACATAAAGGCGAAAGAGTATTTCTTATTGCCAATGGACCAAGCTTGGCGAATACGAATTTAAACCTTCTTAAGAATGAAAATACAATTGCTATGAATCGTATATCTCTTATATATGATAAAAACCCAGAATGGAAGCCTACGTATTATTTGTTTTCGTCTACTAATGTTAGACACCCAGAGTGGGGCAGGGCGTGGACAGGCTCTGTTCGTAACGCTGTGAAAGAATCAGACACGACGTCTTTTATTGCAAAAATGTTTAAGCCCACAATTGATTCAAATGATGATTACCCGCATATTAATTGGTTTGATTCTATGAGTGAGAGGAAACCGCCCATGGATGGTAGAATATCAGAAACATGTTTTTCTACAGATATTGTCGAACGGATAGATAAAACCGGCACGACAATGAATCTAGCTTTACAATTAACATACCACATGGGTTTTAGTGAGGTTGTGATTGTTGGAGCAGATTTGGGTTGGACTGGCGATAGAGGTAGCGAAAGTGATCCAAATCATTTTGACAAATCATATCGAGCAGATATTCCTCATGAAAAGCTTTATAAAATCAATCATCAGATGAGAAATGTACATTCTTTAGCATTAAAGAATTTCATAGAGAGAGGCAGAGATACAAAGTTTTACAATGCATCGCTAAAAACTTACTTAGATGTATACCCAATTATAGATTATGAGAAATATATTTTGAACAATGAGGTAGTGTTGCAAGAAAACAGACTTAAAAGCGCGAAACAATTTTGGGATATGCCACCACAATTTTTTGAAGGAGGAGAAGAAAAATGGCTAGATGCTTAGTAACAGGACATAGAGGATACATTGGTTCCCATTTGTATGAAACATTACAAGAATTGGGACACGAAGTGCAAGGAATTGATTTATTTGAGGGGCATGATATTAATAAAGATCTTCGCGAATACAATGAACCAATGCGTGGAGATTTTCACCCACATTATTTTAATTTCAAGCCTGAATATATTTTTCACTTAGCGTGCTTTCCCAGGGTAACATATAGTGTGGAAAACCCTGTTCGAACAATGGAAAATAATGTTTTATGTACAAGTAATATACTTAATTTTGCAAAACATGTTGGCGCAAAGCGTGTAATATATTCTAGTTCTTCATCAGTTGTTGGCGATGGAGATGGACCAACAAACCCATATGGGTTACAAAAGCTAGTTAGTGAAATGGAGTGCAAGCTTTATTCAGAGCTTTATGGAATTGATACTGTTAGTTTGCGTTATTTTAATGTTTATTCGGAAGATCAGGAAGCAGATGGTCCATATGCTACTGCAATTGCGAATTGGATGAAATATATTCGAAAAGGCAAGACTCCCTTTATTACAGGTACCGGAGAACAACGAAGAGATATGTTGCACGTTTCTGATGCTATCAGTGCAAACATATTTGCAATGGAGCGCGACGATAAATTCAATGGAGCGCATTTTGATGTTGGAACTGGCGACAATATTTCTTTAAATGAAGTGAAGGATATTGTTCAAAAATACTTCACCGATATTGCATTTGAGTATATAGAAGAAAGACAGGGCGATGTCATGGTAACGTTAGCAGATGTTTTACCTTTGCAAGACTTAGGTTGGAAGGCGGAAATCGGTGCAGAAGCTGGTGTTGATAGATGTTTTAAAAAGTTGTTTTGGGAATTTTAAATGAGAAAAACTAATATTGGTATAGTTGGACAGGGTTTTGTTGGCACAGCTGTGTACGAAGGGTTTAAGGGTGTCCGTGGTGTACATGTTGATACGTATGACAAGTTCAAAGCACGCGCATCAACATGTACATCTTTGCAACAACTAAGTCAACAAGCTGGTATAATTTTTATATGCCTTCCAACACCGATGAAGCGAAATGGTGTATGTGATTTATCTATTGTAACAGACACAATAATGAAGTTGGATAGTTATAATAACGACAATATTGCAGTGATTAAATCTACAGTCCCTCCTGGGACAACTGAAAAGTTTAACCAAGAGTGCAATAATTTGAAAGTTATTTTTAATCCTGAATTTTTAACTGAAGCAAATTTTGTTGAAGATTTTAAAAATCAAACAAGAATTATAATTGGTGGACCTAGACCAGCATCAACAAAAGTAAAAAATCTTTATAGAAAAGCATTTCCAGAAACGACATTGGTGAAAACTGGTTCAAATACAGCTGAGATGGTGAAATATTTTACCAATTGTTTTCTTGCAACCAAAGTTAGTTTTTCTAATGAAATCAAACAAATATGTGAAAAAATTAATGTAGACTATGATAAGATAGTAGAATATGGTTTATATGACAAGCGTTTAGGTAGATCCCATTTTTCTGTTCCAGGTCCAGATGGTAAGTTTGGTTTTGGTGGTTCGTGCTTTCCAAAGGATTTAAATGCGATGATAAAATATGCAGAGAATCTAAATATAAATCCGGCGGTATTAAAAGCTGCGTGGAATAAAAACTTGGAAGTACGCCCAGAAAGAGATTGGGAAGCGCTTGAAGGTAGAGCCATTAGCAAAGAAGGAGAAATTAATGAGCGATAGAGAAGTAAACATGTCAGATCAGGCTGTGGGGGCTGTTATGATGGCTCTGCAGAAAAGCTTAATGGAGCAAAGTGATATTGTTCCTGTTTTAAAAGAGTTCAGATTTAGAACCTCGGATCAGGGGCTGGTAGTTATGAACCCGCCATTGGTTAAGTTTAATGATGAGTTTGAAGAGAATTTGCAACAGCAATCATTTGATTTTGACACTGTTGACACCCAATCGGAATAATATATGCCGATTTATGTATATCACTGTGATACATGCAAAACAGAATTTAAAGAGAAACACTCTATACACGATAAACTAACTGATTGCACGATATGTGAAACTGTTGGTTCTTTAGTTAGAATACCTTCAATGATGGGGATCCCTTTTAAAGCTCCTTCGAAAAAAAGAGCTGGTGAATTAGTTGATTCCTACATAAAAGAAACTAAACGAGAGGTGGAAGAGGCTAAAAAAAGGCTTAAAGAAAAGGAGTACACTCAATGATGTGGATCTGGCTAGTACTATCATTATTAGTTAATGTCTTGCTTGGGTATGCGTTCTATCAAAGCTTGAAGAGACTTATATTTGTATCTGAAAACATTGAAGACGTGAGCGAAATGTTGGAAAGGTATACAAAATATGTAGAAGATCTTCATGAACTAGAAATGTATTATGGAGATGAGATGATAGCACAATTATTGGAGTATTCAAAACATGTAGCAGATGAGATTGAATCATTTAGAAAATCTTATGATTTTGAGGCGCCGATTTTGCTTTCTGATATAGAAGAGGAGGAGCGTATGGATGCGGAAAAAGAAGTCTAATTATTATTTTACCTCTGTTCATGAAAAAGCAATTGTAGAATATGCCAACACAGAAGACAAAAAGAGAAGATCTGAATTATATATTGCTTTAATTGGTCCTGCGTTTGATGAATTGGTTGATAAAATAGTGTACACCTATAAGTTCACTAGCTTGCCTAATATAGATTATTTAAAAGAAGATTGCAAAGTGTGGTTAACCACAATATTAGATAAATATGATCCCAATAAAGGTTCAAAAGCTTTTTCATATTTTAGTGTAATTACAAAAAATTGGTTTATTCACAAGGTTAAGCTCAATGCCACTAGAAATAGAAGGGAAGTTGATTATGAAGAATATCGTTCAACATACAGCAACAACGCCGCACTGGTTGAGAATGCGAATTTAGTTACATATAACCCTTATCTAAAAGCCAGAGCTGATTTTGAATTTTGGCAAAAGTTTTGGAAAGAATTTTCTGAATGGGATTCTGAACATTTAAAGGAGAATGAACGTAAAGTTATGCAAGCAGTAAAGATCTTATTTGAAAGTAGCGATGAAATAGAGATTTTTAATAAAAAAGCTATTTATCTATATTTGAGGGAAATAACAGGCTTGAACACAAAGCAAGTTGTTAATAACCTGCAAAAGCTAAGATCTAAATATAAGGACTTTAAAATTAAATGGGACAACGGAGAACAAAATTAGAAAATTATATTAATGAGGCAATAAACAATATAAGAGATGATAGAGATAGGACAACGACACTACTTTCTGATGTGATGTCAGAACTTCAAGCGCCAACCTCTACTTATGAGTCTCATAAAGATTTGGGATTAATTGCCGCCAAATACTTAGAAACCCTACAAAGATCAAATGAACAATTAGTTAAACTAACGTCAATGATGCAGAAAAACATTGGTTCTGGTTCTGAGTCTTTATCTGAAAAAGACAAAAATGAGCTATTTGATATACTACAAGGGGCTGGCTAAACGTGGCTGGAGAGCAACAAACCCCACCGGCAGCGGGGACCTCTGTAGAACAAGCAATTGATCAAATAGCAAATAGTGGGGATATCTGCGCTCAATATCCACCCGGTGCTTTAAACCCCTCTATTCAAAAACAGTCACCATTTGCAGCAACTCACGATCCTCAAAGACACAGCAACATGGCTGCATTAAGTGATGTTATGAGAAGTTCTAATTCTGGTGATGCACCTTCTGCCGTACAAGGTCCATTTTTGGCGATTGTTGTTGCAATAAAATCAAAGAAAACAGATGACAAAAAAGAACCTCTACAATTAGCATCTAGATTAGTTTCTATGCTCGATCCCCCCGATACCAAGCCCCCTAAATTAGTTGAAATTAAGGCTTACATTCCAGAATTAAACTATTGGGGGTGTCCACCTGGAGACTTGGACAATCCAAGTCCAGAAGCGATTAACATAATTGAATCTCTTCCGACATATACAGCCAAAAATGAATCGATTCCAGAACCAGCAATATATGATTTAGTTTGGGTTAATTTCCAACGCATGGGTGATTTTACCACTGGTATTTATATAGAGCCTACTGGTGATTACCTTCCCAAGGCAGCTGGTGTGAGTGCAGCGGGTGCTTTTGGCACTTGCGGAGCGGGCACACCAGGGACATCGGGAGCCCCAGGTAGTTCTCTGCCAAATACTGGTCCTGGTGGGTTAAACTATCCTCTTACGCATGCGGGGCTTGAATTGCCTCCACGCCGCGATCCTATTGATCCGAATAGCGTGCGCGGAGTTAAGCCAATAGGAAAAGGAATGTGGATGTTTCATGGTGGCAATGTGGAAACAAAAGCTGCTCAGTGTGCTGCAGCGGGCATAAATTATATTTTAGTATCTAGTATTATTCAAAAAGAAGGAGCAACTCCTTCAAAAATATCACCTGTGGAAAAATTGAAGAAATATGCAGAGGTCTTTTTAGCAAAGGGGATATATGTTTATCATTGGGGTTGGCCAATGCCCGGTAAAGAAGAGGAATTTGTTAATACCATGGTAACTTTAGCTTTACAAGCAGGCGCTAGTGGCATTGTTGCAGATCCAGAAGCAGCTTATGAAAAAATGTCTCCACAAGATGGCTATGCAGCAGCTTTAACGTGTGGGCAGCTTTTTATAGCAGAAGCTCAAAAGAATGGATTGGTAACTGGGTTTACAAGTTATGGCGCCGTATACGATCCGCCATATCTGTTACAACAAAATCCAAATAAAAGAGTTACATGGTATTCAGGTTTTAAAGGTGTGGATATGTGTTTTCCACAATTATATGGGGGTAAAGGGCACGTGGCGCAAGCCAACCCTCGCACCCGCGCAGATTATTGGACAAAAAACGTGCAAGCATATGGTGATATATTTGGTGCGGAAACTGTAATGCCTATTTTAGGAGCTTATGGTAGATCTTATAATGATTACCCTGGTGGGGGTGGAGGGACATATGTTGCTGGTACACCAACAGCCGGTTCTGAAACCACTTCGAAGCCACCTCAAAGGATGAAAGAAGAGTTTAATATGTGTCCAATACCAAACAATTCGGTGTCTTGGTGGTCTTATCACAATCTTAAAAAAAGACCTGAACGGTGGGATGTTGTTAGAAATGCAGGAAATAGTGAAGGTGATGCTTTGGCAATGTCTGGTGTCGCTGCGGAGCAGCAATGTGAAGATGGAAGTACTGCTCTTATGGGGCAGTGCCCGCCCGCTTCTGGAACAGCCCAACCTGCTCCAAATGTAACAAACCCGACACCTCCCCCACCAGGAGGAGGAACATCTATTGCAAAGCAAGCAGATCTCCTCTCTCAGATAAAAGCAGCAGAGGCTAAGGTAGAGGAGCTGTCCGTCCTGTACGATGCGATTGAAAGAGAAGACTTAAAAGCAAAGATTGCTGAACTATATAAAGATTTGCATGCGCTCCAGGCTGCGGGCTCACAACCAGGCGATCCAAAGGGTTCTCCATCTGTAAGCATATTTAATGAAATCAAAGTAATCAAAAATAAATTAGATGATTTAAATTTACAATTGCAAGCAACACAACTCAAACAAGAGCAGGCAAAAGAATCTCTAGCCATGGCTTCTAATCCTTCTTTGAATGATACTCAGACAGCAGCGCTCCAACCTTATGTGGAAGAGCTTACAAAAATCATAGAATTGAGAACACAACAGAGCACAGAACTAGCTGCTCAAATCTCCACAGAGTCAGTAAATTTAGAAACAAAAATAACTGAAGCGGGGCTTTCTGAGGAGTTTAAAGCGGCGCTATTTAAATATGACGAAGCTCGGGCAACATATGCCAGCAAGGCTGCCGCTTTCGATCCTGCCGAGAATGCTCAATATGTAACACCGCAAGAACATCCGGATATTGCACCTTTTTGGGCACTAGCGGAAGAAGCCAAACAAGTATATATGCAGATAATCGACACAGAAATAGAGTCTTTAGAAAATAAAATAGATCCAGATCAATTACCTCAAGCCCCCGAAGGTGGCTCTAGTAACGCTTCCTCGGCTAATGCAGATGCAACAACTCCAGGCGACGCAGCGTCTCCAACCCCTCCTGTTCCCGCTCTACCCTCTCCATCTTCACCAGTTGCCTGTGGTGTTATGGGTGGTCCAGGCGCGCTCCCAGGCGCCGCAGGAGGAGGCGCAACGACACCATGGACTGGTGCAACCGGTGGCACTGCTTTCCAGGCTTCTAGGGCTGGTTTTGGAGGGAAAATAGTGAATACTAGTCATATTTGTGATGGACACCGTTGGAGCAAATCATCCAGAACCTTTAGTAAAGCAAGTAAAAGGCGCAAAGTGACAATGTTTGTCATTCATGAAACTGCTAGTGGGATTAGAAAGACTTGTCCTGGTTATAATAGTATTGTAAATCAGAATAGAAAGCCGAGTTCTTATTGTAACGTTATGTTTTGGCTAGCCAGAAATGGTGATGTTTTGCAGACACAACCACCGGAGATAAAGGCGCCACACGCTAATTGGTCGAATGCCTGTAGTATTGGTTGTGAGATGGTTGTTCCTTGTTTTGGTTATGTTGATGGAAACTATTCTCAAGCTGCTCAGAAACAAGCAGCAATTGGCGTTGTTGTTATTGGTCCGCATGCAGATCCAGTAAAAGGACTTAAAACTTCCAAAAAAGCTGCAGCATGGCATGGGCACTTTTGCATGCCAGCAGAAATACAAATGAGAAGAATGTGGGAGTTAATTCAATCGTATATATCCAACCCAACGGATGTTGTACAAATACCAGCAAAATTTCCAGCAATTAATGAATCTGAAGGGTTTTATAAAAGCGGCCCCTATCCAAACTCAGCACAAGCAACAGGCACAAATGGTTATTGGTGGAGTGGCGAGAACAGCAAGGGCACCCCGTCTTGTACAAAACCAAATCACCAAGGCGTGGTTGCACATGCTCGTTGGCCAAGACATTCAGATGGATGTGCAGCAGAGTATTATTGTTTCGCTAGAACAAAAGGTTTTTCTAGTCACGATGCTTATAAAATGGCAGCTTTAATGATGGCAGTTTGTGGAGGAAACGTTATTAATGGCATAAGAAGCCCAGGTGGTTATAGGACTTGCCCCCTTCCCGGTCCAGAGATGTCGGCTGCAGCTAAATCGTGGTGGGGCAATAGACCTTTGAACGCATGCGCTGATTCTGTTGCAATCACAGGTGCCCCGGTAACAGATGGAATTCCTCCCGCCCCTGAAGAAACAGCGGCTGTTGGTGATGGACCTCCATGTGATGGTTGTGATCCTTGCGCGCAGAGTTGTCCAGAATCTTGTGGTAAATGCCTGTCTTCAAGTGATGGTGATGGTACACCTTCTCCCCCACCAGCTGATCCGCCACAAGAATCTGGTGGTGGTTCTAGTGATGAAGGGTTCCTGCCCGAGCTGGCGGCTTTTCCCGAATACGAATGATAAGGAATTAATATTATGGATTTTTTAAAACAAGCCATTAACACTGCTGGCTCCATTCCAGGTGTTGAACAGGCTTTGCAGGTTGCTAAATCAGATAGAGCTAGTTCTTTGGGAGTTGCTGGGGATAAGCTAATGGAAGCGATTCCTGGCTTTATAGAAACTCCATCTGAAAAAGTAATTGCTAATCAAAATGGTGCCTCGATAGTATTAGGTAGAGATCGCCCAGCTTCTAGGCTAAGTGGTTATGGTGGGAAAGGGGATACTCAATGCGCTTCGATAGATATTGTAACAGGAAGATTAGGTGCTGACACTGTTGCAGTTACTGTAAATAACGAATCAATATATGTGGATCCACACTTTCAAAAAGATGCTGCAAGAATATATATTAGTCAAAAAACTGATATTGATACAAATTTTGGATTAACTCCCGGCAAAATAGGGGAGTCTAAAGCTAAATCTGGAATTGCAATAAAGGCAGATGCTTTGAGATTCATAGCTCGTGAAGGAATTAAATTAATAACAAGAACAGATATAAAAAATTCTCAAGGTGCCGACGTAAGTAGCGTGCTTGGTATTGATTTAATAGCTGGCAACAATGATGAAGATTTGCAACCAATGGTTAAAGGTGAAAACTTGAACAAAGCTTTAAATAAGATGGTAGAACATGTTGATGCTTTAAGTGGCATTGTCGATGCATTTTTAACTTATCAAACCAGTTTTAATACTGCAGTAATGAACCACACTCATAATGTTATTGGTTCTGGTACCGGTGGAAATGCCGGTGGACCTGTTGTAACAGTTGTTACTGCCATGACTCAACCATCCATCGCTGCAACCACGTCTGGAGGAACCAATATTCCTGCTTTACTAACTCAAGTCAAATCGTCGATTGCATCTTTTAAATCTAATTTGGTTATGTATAAGAAGAATTTTTATATGGTTGCTGGTAGTGAGTATATAAATAGTAGATTTAATAATACAAACTAAATATTAGGAAAGGAGAAGCGTAATGTCAGTAGAAAGTTTACAATCTGAATTGGCAGGATTAAAGCAAAAGAAAGGGGAAATTCAACATATTTTGTCAGGATATGATGATCAAACGACTGATGTTGATTATCGTTTATCATTGGGGCAGGAATTAAAGGCAACTAAAGCTGAAATCAAACAATTAGAGGAACAGATTGCTTACTATCAAGAAGAAGCAGAAGCAGAAGCGCTTGCATCTGAAAAATCACCAAGCCCAACAGCTAAGCGTCCAATGCGTTCAGCCTTGAGTCAGGCTGTAGAAGATAGTCAAAATTCAGCCCAAGCTGGTTTAATTAAAGTAGACGGTATATATGGACCAAAAACAGAAGCAGCAACTAAAAGGTTGATTGATGATATAAAGGTGACACTGCAGCAGTATGAAGAATATACTAAAACCGCATTTACACCGCTCCACGTGTCAGGTGCAATCTCTTCTACAGAGAGTGAAGCAGCTGCAGCCGCTGAAGAAGCACTACCGCCCGAATTGGTGGATTTACAAAAGAATACGAAATCAGCTACAGAATTTGCAAAATGGCCTTCCCAAAAGGAAGCCGAACCGTTCTATGATTCCGAAGCCGATGAGTATTACGTGGTTGTACGCACAGAGCACAGCAACTTAGTTGGAAAAACTACGGCTGATTTTGGAGCTATAATTACAGAGGCAAAAAAAACTGGACTAACTAAAATATTAGAATATTATAATAAACAAACCGGTTCGGCATCATATCTATTAGAAGCTTCTAGCGAGGAACAAATGAAGATAGAGTCTACTGTGGTGAACTATGGTGATTTAGATTCACAACAGAAAGATACAAAAGATAAAATTTCTCAAATTATAGCTGGAGGAGAGGCATAATGTCAATTGCAAATCTAATGGCGGAATTGGCAGAATTAAAGAGGAAGAAAGCGAGCCTCAAGAGCAATCTTCAGAGTATGGATCAATTTATTGAACATGAACAGTACAAACAGTTATATCAACTCTATGACGACACTAAAAGAGAAATCCACCAATTAGAGGAACAGATCGCAGCTGCCGAGGTGGGCGGCATGTCACAAGAGGGCGGCATGTCCATACCAGAAGATCAAGTTCAGTGTATTGATGGTTCTACAGCGCCTCTTGGACAATGCCCGCCAGAGTCTCCAGCTTCAAGTGGCTCTGGAGGTTCTGGGCGGCGCAGAAGAAGTAATGCTTCAGGCGGGGGTGATCCACCAACAAAAATAATATTGAAAAGAGGCAAGCGAGGTGCTAAAGTTAAAAAGTGGCAGCGCACTCTTAATGTGCATGCAATTAATCGATTGAATTACGGGGTTGGTGAACATGGAGGAGTGGCGACAAAAAATAAAGAACAATTTAATCATTTAGAAGCAATGCTAAAAATGATGCCAAGCCATACCGACGTTGGAGAATATAAAGAATCTGATTTCAATAAGTCAACTGATGGCGTGAATACAGGAGTTCAAGGTGATTGGATCGGTCCCCCTGGGGCGCCAGCTGGTGGTTCCGGATCCGGTCCAGCTGTAGGAGACGAAAGTGAAGGTGATCTAACACCAGGAGAAAAAGCAGCAGAAGCAAAAGCAGCTGCAGCTGAAACGTTGCAATGCCCAGCTGGTTATACTAAAATTGTTGAAGAAGGGATCCCAGATCCTATGTGCGTCCACAGCCAAACTGGTGAAATACTCCCTCCACCACCACCACCACCTCCAGAAGCAGTTACAGATTTGCTGCAAGAATCTTTAACCATAGGTGAATTAGATATAAACAAAATAGTTGAAAAACTAATGGAACATTCGGCGGCAACCGATTGGCACTTAGAGGAACGTCCAGCACCTGAAGGTAAATTATTAATATTAGTTAAAGTGCCTGGACAACATTTACAAATAATGCCAAAAAAGGGAGAAGGGTTTGCTTTTGATGGACTTTTTAAGAAAAGTGTTGTTTTTAAAGCAAATGATATGGCAGAAATGCTTACTTTGGCAGCCGATAAAATAAAAATGTATGGTGAAGCAATTAACGATTCTGGTGTGAATATAGAGGGTTTAGATTTAGTAGAAGAATCTTCTAGAGTGGAAAAATATATTAATGGTTTTAATGAATTTTTGGTGAAAAACAGTTATGCTAAACTAGGCGAGCCGTCAAAAACAAGTGGAGTTTCTGATTTTACGGCTGAAGCTGCGGCACAACAAGCAACTCCACCTGATTCGCCAACTGCTGACGCAACAGGTGATGAAGCAGCCAATGCAGAAGCAACCAATGCAGAAGCAACTGAAGAGGCAGAAACTCAATCTACAACTACCAGTGAACAGATTTCAGCAGCAACAGAATCTGATAGAATAGTCGAACTTGGATTTGACGGTGAGTTTAACTATACACACATTGTTGTAGATCGTGGATTTGGAGGACAACCGTTAAGAGTTGGATTTGACGCATTTAAAGATTCTGATCCCTTCAATAGACCTCGGACTAATGCTTTTGTATTTTATTCTTGGAAAATATTAGAACTTTTGGGGACGCGCTCTAGAGATATGCCGTGGACTCAGTTTGTTTCATTCTTTACATATCCGATACCAGAGATCAAGCCTTCAGATCAGAAAAAAGGATTTTTAGATGAAGTTAAATCTATAGAAGGTGAATTTAATAATAGGCTAGTGAAGACTTCACGAGAGCTACAGCGCGAGTCGAAGGCTATAACAAACGAGTTTAAAGAGAAAATATCTGGCGCAAGAGAAAGTGTTAATGAATTTGTTGGCGATGAAGTTTTAGATCAAATAAGAACAATAACTGATCAAATAGATGGACTTTCTTTCGAAAAGCTTTATGATGTGGTGTTGAATAAGATTGGAATTGATACTCTAATGAGTATAGGTATTGATTCTATAACAGAAGAATTGGGTATACCAGATAGTGTTGATGCTTTATTAGCTGGCGGCTTACAGGCGTTTTCTGGTAAAGAATTAATGAGTTTGATTATTAATAGACTGCCGGCAGACATATTGAATAAAATTCTTCTTGAATTACAGATAGATACCCTTCCTATAGATAATATTGTTGATTTTATAAAGAAAGGTAGAGTGCCAGACGAATTTTTGGTGGGGATGATTTCTCAGGCGTCCCCATATATTCTGAAAAAAATATTTGGTAACATACAAATACCAACAGATTTTATTTCTGATATGATAGATAAATATGGGCTTCCCGATGATGTAATTGAAATGATACTGTGCCAAGCTCCTATTGATGATGTGGGGTTGGTTAAAAAGCTTGTTAAGAACATAAACTATTATGATTTGCCGCAATTAATTAAAGATGATTTTATGTCTTTCATGCCAAATGAAATGGCAAATATAAATCAATTGACTGATACTTTAGATACGCTATATGATCAATATGTAAACTTTTGGGAAGATACAAAAAATAAAATTTCCACAACAACAGGAAAAGCTACTGAATTTGCAACTGGTAACAAGTTTATACGTAAAATATTTAATATTTCTTGTAGTCCTGCCCCATATGAAAGTTTGTTGGGTGGAGCAACTCAGTGGAATTTTTCTAGAATTGTAGAGCAGTTTTCAATTGATATATCTCCAGAAAATATTTTTGGCAAAAATGCTTTTGGTAAAATAGATTATAGTGTGCTCTTGGAGGGTAAGCCTGCTGAAGGTGGTAATGTCGCAATTGCACCGACTTTTACATCTAAAATGAGAAATGATTGGTTTTTTGATAAATTCAAAAAAGTATCAAATGATTTAAATCCCACTTTAGATAGAGTGATAGATGACGCTGATATAGGAAAGTTTTTAAGTTCTGCTGGGGTTCAAGTCTTGCAAGGTTTGAAAGAGGCAGACGCGAATTCGCTTACAGAATTAGCTTCTTCGCTTCCGCTTGATAGTTTAATGGAGGCGTTGCCGGTACAAGACTTACTAAGTGATTTGTCAACCAATGAGTTACAAACACTGTTGTTAAACTTGCCTGATAAGCATCTTCCCACAGAACAGCTACTTGAATTGATAGAAAGCCATGTAGACGTAGCAGAAGATTATGCCAAAGATTTACTTCAAACTGTTTCTGACACACTTGGTAGTATGGGGCTTCCAGATCTTGGATTGGGAGATTATGTTAATAATTTAGATTTAAATCAATTATCTGATTCGTTTGGGGAGTCGTTTCCACCAAATTGGAAAGATTTGCCAAGCATTGACGCACTTACGTTACCACGTTTAGATGATTTATTGCCGGTAGTTGATTATATGGCTATGATCTCTAAAGCAGTTGAAAAAATTGTAGAAATGATAATTGATGAAATTATAATTGGAATAGTAAAAATAGTATTAGATGAGGTGGCTGCAGCAATTGATAAAATTATTACTTTTGGTACAGACGCTCTGAGCGAGTTGGAAGATACTGTGAAAGCCGGCATGGATTATGGCACTCAAAACATCAATGAGCTGTTGGAGAGTTCGGATCTATTAGACGATGCTAAAGCTTTTGTGAATAAGACTGTAAAGAAATTTGCTAGTGGTGATATAAGTCTTGATATGAATGGGGTTACTGGTATCTTTGATGAAATTTCGAATAATATATCCAGCAAAGAAATGATTGAACTATTAGAAGGGCGCCCGACTAAAAAAACGAAAGATGCCATTAATTCTGTTGCCATTACTAGAAAAATGAGAACGGCAGCTGGCTCAGCGGGGTTATCTTTTGCAGAAACAGTATCAAAGGGTAGCAACAGAAAAAAAGGTAAGAATCCAACTAATGTTATGATTGATATATTTTCTGAATTTGGTAAAGTGGTAAACATTGAAAAAGTTAAACGAAATGCGCGAATGCTTTCTGGTGAAGGTTGGATAAAAGATTTAGGGCATATTGTTGATTTAGATCTTTGCGCTCCGCACCCAGAAGAAGATTTAATGAACAAGATGCTTAGCACCAAGGCAGATTCAAACATAATAGCAGATCAAGTAGAAAAGAAAAGACAGAGAAGAAAACAAAGATTAAAAGCCTTGGCATCGGTTTTAGCAAGCCAGAGGCAGCTGCAAAGTGGAAAATTAAGTAAGCAATTATCAAAAACTGCAGCACAAATAGCAATGACTAGCCCTGCTATGGATTTTTCTGCATCACAAATAATTGATGGTATTTATGACAGTCCCAGAATGTTTTTTAGTGCAACTCTAGCTGAAATAATGACACTTTTGACAGTCAACACAAATATATCGGTTGCCGCAGATCCTTCTACGTGGACTAATCCAATATTAGAGCGCATTCGTGCAAATATTCAAAAATTACCGGTGACGTATTATGATGAGAATATCGATATTATGAATTATGATTTTTGGGGGAGTAGTCCTGCAGTAAACATAAAAATTCCCAATGAAGGATTTGATTATCCTTATTCTTTATATAGACCAGCTGCGGGCAAGCATGGCAGCACCGCTGACGGAAAACGAAGAGAGTTTTTTAGATATGCTGGGATGAATGATACTGAAGAAAATATGGCAATAAATCAAAATCTAGAATTCAGGGCAGCAATTGCAGAGTCATTAATGCAGAAGATCAAACCAAATAGTAGTTTTGTGACACAATTACAATCTTTATTGCCTTTTGATTTGAATCACAGATTACATGTTATGATAGTAAAGAAAGTTGCTAAAATTGTTTCTAAATCAAAACTGTTTAGTCCAGGGGTGTTAGTTAAATTAGATTTTAAAACAAATGATAATCCAGATGGTGCCGCCATAGATGATGAAGGCGGTATCGGCGCTATGATGGCGACGGAAAGCGACTCTAATAATTCTGCAGAATTGTTTGATTTGACTGAAATAAAAGATATGGTTTATAAGAGAAAGAAACAATTAGATAGTGAAGATCCTTATCAGTCTTTTAACTTGGCTAATAGAGAAGGTGTTGTGCGCGCAGTTGTACAGTTGGCTTTAATAGAGGCAACCATACAGGCAATGTTTGTTTTAACAGAATTTTCTTTTGATGATGCCTTAAATAAATCATTTGATGAGGTGGTGCATAATAATATTAAATTACGACTAGGGGGGGCAACATATGAACTTATGAGTGCTGATGCTGATAAGATCATTAAAGAAAGAATGTTATCTGGCGAGACATTTCCAACCAATCGAACTCCCATGTTGGAAATGATAAAAGAGGAAAGAGATAGATTAGCACCAATGTTGAAAAATGTATATTCTGCTTTTGCTGATAAAATTGATTTTACTGATAGTCTTTTAAGGGTAATATTAGAAGATCATACCGGCAAAACTGATCTGAAATGGGGAGTTTTAGATGTGTGGGGGAAATACCCGCTTGATCTCTGGGGCAACTACCCGACTAGAACAGTCTTTGATGCTGATGATCATGGCAATGGAACTTTAATTTTTGAAAAATATGTGCGCGCAGTACCAAAAACGGATGATGAAATAAAAGCAATGTTTGGTGAAGATTTTCTGCCCACCTTTCATCGACTAACACAAGGACAAGGCGCAGACGGTGGCAACAACATTTCCTTTGGCGGTGAAGTGCTACCAATTGATACTATGGCTGATATAGTGCAGTATTGGACAAATCCTGCAGCAGTACCAGGTGACTTCTGGGATCATGTCCCCCTGGAGAAACATCAATTAACAATGCTTTATGGAGTGAACAACATAAACCTTTTTAAAAAGAATATTAAATCATGGGTTACTACTTCGTCAGAACAAGACAGCGTAGGAAATATGATAAACTTTTTAAACAACATCACCGATCCAGATATGTGGCTGGCTAACGATGGTTTTGGTTCATTTGAGGCAATGCCAAAAGGCACTATGGGGTTTATTATAAAACCAAAGAGTGGCTCTAATAAACAGCCGCTGTTTGGTGATGACACTGTGCCGTACCACTTCCAGCAGATGTTAAATGTATTATTTCAACTTGGCTCTTCTCTGGGTTTTTCTGGGCAAGCTGCCAATGGACAACTTTTGATATCTCCTGCTGCCACTGGCACTGGAAACCGTTTTTGGAAGTGGGTATCAACTCATTCGCCTCCGAAGTCTGGTGGGAATATGGCTAGTTTTATGTATAGAATACGCCCAGCACTCGATGTCGCACCAGACACTTCGCTAGCAGGAGTGTTTGATCCCTGGTGGATGAAAAAAAACATTAATGGATATGATTCAGAGAAGTCAACGTCATTTTCAGGATATAATGGAGGCTGGCATGCAAAAGTGAGAAATCAATTTTTTGTTTCAATTGAAGGTGGGTCTAAAGAAAATAGAAAAAGATTTTTTGAAATGGTGAAAACAGCGCATGGGCTATCACAAATTCCTCCTGGGGAATATGTTGGTAACACGGTTCTTGGAAAATATGATTTAATTCCAATTGGTCCATTAGATTTTGAAGCAACTCAGAAATCTCTTTCATATCAAAACTTTTATAAGAGCTTGAAGTATGGGTTAAGGCTATCTTATATTGCACCCAGGGCTTATGATGTTGTACAAGGCGCCCCACACTTAAACGAGGTACAGCTCGGCGGTACCGGCAAAGGCGACGACACCACCAGTTTTAAACAAATTTTAAAATCATTTTCAAAAGATAATATTAAAAACGCTTTAAAAGAGAACGCTTTTGTAATGGGTGATAAATTTCTCACACCTGATTCTCCCTCTGTCGAGGCTGCCACCGGTATGACATTTTCAGTGCCCCTAATAGAGGAAGAGATAGAGGTTACAAATGCACCATATGCTGTGCCTGAATTTCCAGAAACACAATCTGATGAAGAAGGTGAAGACGATCCTCTCGGTGCAGCAAAAGATGTTCTTGATCAAATTCTTGGTATGCAGGGTGTTATGAATGCTGTTATATCGCAAGCGTCGAAAAATCCTGCTTATTTGAAATATGTTAACTTAAATGGTGAAGATTTTCTTAATCCAGAATCGTACCCATATGATGTCTTAATGTCTCGATTAATAAAAAGAAAAGAGTATAAACATCTTTTTGAGAAAAAAGCTAGATCAATGATTTCACTAATAACTATTTATACTATGATGAGCTTTACAGCCAATGTTAATAAATCTTTTTATAACTTGATGGAAGACTCAGAAACTAGTTTAAAAGCAATCTATAATGGGATATTAAATTCTGGGAATTATCAATATTCTGATGTTGATTATGAGGCAAAAGGTGGAGCGGCAGGTACTTTTAAAGATAAGGCTTTCTCTTTTATTCCTAGACCAAAAGATCCAAAACTAGAAGATGACATATGGGGGAACAACTAATTATGCCTGGTATAGCACCAAAATTACCTTTGGCACCCGATTCTGGCGACGGGACTCACTCTTTAACTAAAGGATTGAATGAGAATGTGAAACAAAACTTAAAGCTGCTCATTTTAACTTGTCCAGGTGAAAGAGTCATGATGCCAAGTTTTGGAGTGGGCTTAAAAAGATGGCTTTTCGAGCAGAACACCAACCAAGCTAAAGGAGAGATTCAAGGTATGATAAAGTCTCAAATTAGTAAACACATGCCGTTTGTAGATCTAATTGATGTAATAATAACGGATGAAGTCACCGAGGCGGGCGCTTCGAAAACAAATTTTATAAAAGTGTCTGTACACTATAGAGTGCGCGCAGCAGGATATGTAGATGTTTTAGATTTAAGTGTGGCTCCTTTCTAGGCTTAAATCTATTTATTTTAATGATTAAGTGAGGAAATAAACATATGTCACCTAGAAAAAGCCGGCAAATTAAAAATGTGCCAATAAAATATACAAGCAGAGATTTTGCATCGATTAAAAAGGAATTAATTTCTCACGCACAAAGATACTACCCAGACACTTATAAAGACTTTAATGAAGCCTCTTTTGGTTCTTTAATGCTGGATAGTGTTGCATATATAGGGGATATGCTTTCTTTTTATTTAGACTATCAAGTCAATGAATCTTTTATTGATTCCGCTGTTGAATTCAATAACGTTATTAGGTTGGGTAGACAGCTTGGCTATAAATTTAAAGGACGTCCATCTTCTTATGGTACGGCAACAATTTATGTTGTAGTCCCAGCCAATTCGAATGGCATAGGTGTAAATGTGGATTATGTTCCTACTATGAAGCGAGGCACTTCTTTCTCAAGTTCTACTGGTGCGGCTTTTTTACTAAATGAGGATGTGAATTTTTTAAATCCAAGCAATGAGGTTGTTGTCGCCACTGTTGATAATAAAACTGGAAAACCCACGACTTATGCTATTCGGGCATACGGACAAGTTGTTTCTGGTAAAGTACTCGCGACTACTGTGAGCGTCGGAAACTACCAGAGATTTTTTAGAGCAACAATAGCTTCTCATAATATTGCTGAAATATTATCTGTCATCGATCAAGAAGGGCACGAATACCACGAAGTGGAGCATTTATCTCAAAATATTATTTATGTCCCTACTTTAAACCTGGCTAAACAAAGCTCTAGCGAACCAGAGGTGTTGCTTAAGCCAAGAGCGGTTGCTAGAAGGTTTGTTGTTGAGCAAGAGGGGTTCAAAACCTTTCTTCAATTTGGATATGGCTCTGATAATGAAATAACTGATGCTAGCATGTTTGATCCAAGCGATGTTGTTTTAAACAGATCTTTTAGAAATTATGTGACAGAAGCATCATTTGATCCTAATCGATTGTTGGAAAATGATAAATTTGGGATTGCTCCATCAAACACCACACTGACGATAACATATAGACTCAATACAAGCGATTCTGTTAATGCTGGCGTGGGCGCAATTACAAATGTTGATCGAGTTTTTTTAAAATTTCCACGTGCCGCAGTTGAAGGTTCAAACACCACAATTGTTAGAAACAACATTGAAGTAACGAACGATGAACCAATAGTTGGTGACGTCACATACCCGTCTTCAGAAGAGGTTCGGCGTAGAGTGATAGACACATATGCTGTACAAAATAGAGCTGTAACAAAACAAGATTACCAAACCATAGTATACATGATGCCACCACAATTTGGCGCTATTAAGCGCTGTAGCATTAAACAAGATCATGATTCTTTTAAAAGAAACTTGAATCTATATGTTGTGTCTGAGGGAAGCGCAGGAAATTTAGTTGCAACTAATAATGTTATAAAAGAAAATTTAAAAATGTGGTTAAATAATTATAAAATGATAAATGATACAATTGATATATTAGATGCCAATATAATCAATATTGGAGTTGATTTTTACGTGCAAGGTTCTTTAGAGCATACAAAAGAAGAAGTATTAATAAATTGTTTAAGAAGTCTTAGAACTCAATATAGGTTTACGTTTGAACTTGGGGAACCGTTTTCTATAGCTAAAATATATCAAATATTAAATGCGACAACAGGAGTAGAAGACACCATGGATGTTAGAGTAAGTCATAAAGTTGGCGTCACGTACTCTGATATACCATTTAATATTAAGGAGAACACTGATGCTTCTGGGAGGTACATTGCCATTCCAGATGATTCTATTTTTGAAATTAGATTTGGTTCATCGGACATACAAGGGGTTGTGCAATAATGGCAATAATACGTTATAGCGCTAGTGCTGATACAACAATTACAAATGCGTATAAAAGCAATTTAACTCAGAGAGCCACGGGCTCTAATATGGGAGCTTCTGATATATTAGAAGTTTTTTCTATTTTTGCACAAGAAGGTTCAGCTAGTACAGAATATGCGCGAATTTTAATTAAGTTTCCTACTGATGTGATTTCTAGTGATAGAAGCGACACCAACATTCCTGTCTCCGGAAGTGTTAATTTTTTCTTAAAATTGTATAACGCCAGACACAGCGAAACTACACCAAGCAACTACACGTTGACATTATCTGCTGTAAGCACCTCGTGGGAAGAGGGTACCGGCATGGATATGGAGGATTATCTAGATATAGATGAAGCTAGTTGGGCTAAAGCCTCTGCCGACACTTCGTGGACAACCACTGGTGGGGACTTTTATAGTGACACGTCTTCTTCTTTTTCGGCAAGCTTTGATTCTGGTTTGGAAAATATAGAATTGGATGTAACTACATTGGTTGAACAATGGATCAACTCTTCTGGCAACGTACTTGGAAATAAATCAAATTATGGACTTTTAGTGAGAATGTCTCCTAGTCATGAAGATATTGTATTAAGTAATACTAGCTCATATTATACTAAAAGATTTTTTGGTCGAGGTACTGAATTCTTTTATAAGCAACCAGTCATAGAAGCTAGGTGGGACTCCTCAGAAAAAGATGATCGAGGAAATTTTTATTACAGTAGCTCATTGGCACCAGCAGCAGATAATTTAAACACTTTGTATCTCTATAACATTATTAGAGGACAATTAAAAAACATTCCCGGCGTTGATACTGGAACTATATTGGTGAGTTTATATTCAGGCTCTTCTAATGACTCAACAGCATCTGGTTCAAAATTAAATCTTAGCGTTGGTGGAGACGTAGCAGCAGCTGGGGATTTAAACGCAACAGGTGGATATATTTCTACTGGCATATACACATGCTCACTAGCATACACTGGAAGCACTTCGTTAAAAACCGTTTATGATGTTTGGCATAGTGGTGGTGTTGAGTATGTTACCGGTGCGATCGTACCGAAAAGTGTTATTGGAGGTACGTTTAACCCGAATCCTAAATATATTACAAAAATAACCAATTTAAGAGATTCATATTCACCAAATGAAAATGCGCGATATCGGCTATATGTGCGTGAAAAAGATTGGAATCCTTCCATTTATTCTAAGGCATCATTGGATATAGAAAATTCTATAATTGACAACGCTTATTATAAAATCTCTAGAGTTGTTGACAACTTAAAAGTTGTTGATTTCGGTACAGGCTCTATTAAATATACAAGATTGTCGCATGATGTTTCTGGGAATTACTTTGATTTAGACATGTCGTTATTTCAAAGCGGATATATGTATGGTGTGAATTTCGCCTATCATACAAATGGAAAATATGTTGTACAGCCTGAGACTTTCAAATTTAGGGTAGAATAATATGAGTATAAAAAAATTATTCGAACAAGCGCGGTTCCAAAAGAAAGACAATTTTTCAGATGCAGAATCACAAGACTATGTTGATTCTTATTATAAAGAGAAGAGCAGGTTTGAACCTCATGTAGATTATTCTAAACCTGAAAATTTTGCAAAATTTGGTTCAGCTGAAAGATATTATGAAAACGCTGTTAAAAAGGTGTACTCAAACTACCCCTACGATGGTTCATCATATGAGAAGGCTCAATGGCATGGGAGTGCTTCTTTTTTAGAAAATTATATTTTTGAACAAGGGTACCCTAGAACAAACGGGTTTGCTTTGTTTTCCCCTACAGGTTGGGGCTCACAAGAAACCACGGTAACAGGGGGGTATGGCGAGCCAAGCACACAAGAATATATTTTCATTAAGGGTGGACCAAATACAAGCACTCGCAGGTTTTATAGAGATATAGAAGACACAGGAGGCAATTGGAAAAACGGGTATGCTAACATATTAGCTCTTGGAGACAGTCAAGAATCTAACCTTTTGATGGATGGGGAAAGAGGAAATACAGTTGAATTCTGGTTAAAAAAAGATGCATTTTTAAATAGCACCAGTACCACACAAAGAGAGGTTGTGTATGACATGCATTTATCAGGTGCCAACTCTGGTTCTACTAATTACGCTAGAATGCAGATTACATTAAATGGCGCTGCTGGTTCAAATAGTCCATTTTTAGTAAGTTATATTTCAGGTACAAGTGGGATTGTAAATCAATCAATTGGTGATGAAATTACTCCTGTATCTATGGCTGATGGCTTGTGGCATCATTATGCAATTTCATTTAAAAACACCGGCAGCGTAATACAAAGTAGATTGTATATTGATGGTGTTTGCAATCATACTAAAAATGCAGGTACAACTGTTGATTATGTAAGTGGTGCAATGGTGGCTGCTATTGGCGCCTTATCTCTTTATCCAACTGAAAACAATACACCGTCAGATCGAACAACCGGGTGGGGTTGGGGTAAAATTTCTGCCTCAATTGATGAATTTAGATATTGGAAAACTGAGAGAACACCAGCACAAGTTGGAAGACATTGGTTCACTCAAGTAAATGGAGGTTCTAATACTGATCTGGAGTCTTATTATGGTGTAAATTTAGGTGTATATTATAAATTTAATGAAGGGATTGTTGGCGATTCTACAACAGATAGCACGGTACTTGACTACTCTGGTAGAATAAGCAACGGTTCATGGACTGGTTACAGCGCTGATTCTAGGAATGTTGGTTCTGCTATGGTGATATCAAACGCAGCACCAAGAGAGTTTTTAGATCCAATATTATACAAGGATCATGCAGCTGTTAATAATTATGTCACCAATCTGAAAAATAAAGGTAAAACATGGGATAACAGTAATAATGCGGCTTTATATCACTCTATGCCGCAATGGATCTTGGACGAGGACTCAGATCATAATGGGCATCTAAAGAACTTAACTCAAATTATTTCTAGTTATTTTGATACATTGTGGTTGCAAATAGAGGCACTACCAACAATAAAAAATATTACATATACAAGTTCTAGTTTCAAACCGCGCCCACATGCAAAAAAACTACTCCAGCACTTAGGAATGGATGTCGATGATATTTTTGTCGATGCGACGGTTTTAGAATCTGTACACTCTAGAAATGAAGAGTTAGAATTTGAAGATAAATTATATAATATTAAAAACTTAATTTATGAAAACATTTACAACAATCTTTCATATCTTTATAAATCAAAAGGCACAGAGAAAGCGATTAGAAATTTAGTAAGATGCTTTGGTGTCGATGATGAGCTTGTTAAATTTAATTTATACGCACACAATGTTGATTATGAATTAAAAGATAATTTTAGAGCATCCGTTGATAAAAAGAAATATGCTAACTTTTATAAAGTGGGACACTTTAACGCTAATATACATCAGTGGACAGCCGGTTCTGGTTCCAATGAATTATCATATATTTCTGGCATGAGCGCTGCTGATGGAACCTCTGGTTTCGCAAACACAATGCAAGCAGAAGTTCTATTTCCAAAATATTTAGATACTACATATGCCACCTCTTCTATATATAACGCGATCACCTCTTCTTTGTTTGGCGTACATAAAACGAATAGTACAGTTGAAAATAATTTAACTTGGACTGGCGCCGGTACACATCAAGATAATGCAAATTTTCAAGTTTATGCCGTTAGAAAGAACTCGGGGGATGGTGATGTTCACTTTAAGTTAGTTAGTTCTGATGGTGATTTCCCAACCTTAGTTAGTGATGTTTATAGAGATGTATATGATGATGAGCGCTGGACTCTCTCAGTTACAGTTAAACCCACGGACTATCCTCAAGTGAATACAATGCATGCCACTACAGAGGGACCAGATACGTATACAGTCGTTCTTCATGGCGTTAACGTTGCTTATGATACGATACAAAATGAATTTATTGTATCAGGTACAATGCCATATACAGCTGGTGCTACTTTTGTAAGTTCTAGTAAAAGAGTGTATGTTGGTGCACATAGAACAAACTTTACCGGCAGCGTACTGCAACAAACAGATGCAAAAATTTCTTCTTGTAGATATTGGCTGGATGCGTTAGATAAAGAGGTTGTAAGGGCACATGCTAAGGATTCTTCAAATTGGGGCTCTTTACATCCCAATAGAAACGCTTTCCTCTTTCAGGACACTTTTGACTTAGAAGTGCCGCAAATAGAAACATTAGCGCTAAATTGGGACTTTGAAACGGTAACAGGATCAGACGCTTCTGGTTATTTTACTGTTTTAGATGCTAGTTCTGGTTCTTCTGAGATGGAATATAAATATGGTTTGATTGGTACAACGGCTCAGAAACAACACTCTGGAAGGGGTTATGGATTTGATGCTAACACCAATAAAGCTGTAGATGTAAATTATATTTCTATTGCAAAACAGCAATTGCCAGAAATAATGAACAGTAGCAATTTAACACAAATAGTAGACCAAAACGAAGAAAAATTCACTAGGACTAGTAGAGAAATTCGACATTATTACATGTTTGAAAAGAGTATGTACCAAATCATATCAGAAGAGATGTTGAAAATGTTTGCCACTATTGTTGACTTTAATAATATCGTTGGAGAGCCGGTAAACAGATATAGACAAAGCTATAAAAGCATGGAAAAGCTTCGCCATCTTTTCTTTGAAAGAGTTACTAACACTCCTGATGTCGATAAATTCGTTGAATATTACAAATGGATAGACTCTTCTCTTGGAGCAATATTAGAACAATTTGTTCCTGCTTCCGCAGAACATTCTAAAGGATTAAGAAACACTGTTGAAAGCCATGTCTTGGAAAGAAATAAATATTGGACTAAATTTCCAACACTAGAAATGAAACAAGGCGATCCAGAAGGTAGCTTGTTTGGTATTAATGAGCTTCTTTATGATTGGAAGCATGGACATGCTCCGATAAACGAAGAAGAAGACGATAACTGTCTTTGGTGGAAAGAAAGAATTGAAAGAGACGATGGTAAGATCACATCCGATGATGATGCGGTAGATTCGAACAAACAAACAATATTAGATAGTTTAAACAAACTAAGCAATAATGCTGCAGCTGAGTATGCTTCCAGCGGCACCTCTGGGATTACGACATATGATGGCTCTACATATGCAATACGAAAGTTTACTAGACCACACAAATTTGCAGCCAACGTAGTAACGCAGTTGCGCGGCGGCGACAACTTACACCCAAACAAGAAAATAGGCTTTTGGGATTCTATCAGGCAACGCCCAGCCCCGCCTGGAGCTTCCGACGGTGCTGTTATTGTTATAGAGCCAGATAATACCTCGATAGAAGATCTTAAAGACTGTGACGATAATTTAGATTTAGTGAAGGGCAAAAGAAAGTTTAAATTTTCAGTAGAGACTGTTATTGATGGTGGTGACGCTGCCACAGGCGACACCTATAAAGGTGATTTGATTTATCCGTTTAGTTTATATAGCTCTTCAATTAGCGCTGATGATGCGAAAGATTATAGAGGTGCCATTGATTCATTTAAATCTAATTTAGATATTACAAATATACACTATGATTCATATGAGCCCTATAAAAGCAAACCACTTCAAGGTCCATTCACAGAAAAATATGTTGGTGGGCGTCCTTATAGGCATGTGTTTACTAACTTTAATCCCGACAATGAAGAGCCAGATGGAAAAGATGAAAGAATAGAAGGGTGGGTTATTTCATCATCTGCTACAAGTTTAGATCTTGTTAACCCCAATGCGTTTAGATCAGTTTATTTTCGTGATGGTATCGCAAAACGTCCTGTAAATATTGCAAATATTCAGCAGTCAACTGGCGCATTAGACACTGAAGATCAATATATTCACCCAATAAGAAGTACTATAATTGGTAACTACACTCATCCTTATGAAGTTGTCATGACTACAGGGCGTACTAGTAATAATCGCTATTTTGTAAAATCAGAAGGCGATATTTCAACAACTAATGTAGGCTCCCAAACTGTATCTGGTGTGCACGATTGGTCTTTACCTAGAAGAGATTTAACCGGTAGGAATAAGAATATTATTGTTAATAGATTCTCTTCTCCTGGCGATCCTATCACCATGTGTGAGGGCTTGTTAGACCAAGTTGCGGCAGAATATAGTGTTTATAATGCATTGCCTTGGAGGAATACAGTAGTAAGAGAACCTTTAAAAGAGTTTTATACCAACCACACAAATCAATTTGGATTTTATAGTGATAATAAAACAGTTCAAGCATATGAGTTAGCTGGTCCTGCCGATCAGTGGGGAACTTATCCTGGCGGCAAAAGCGAAGCTACATCTTCAGGTTATTCTGGAACAGCGTCTTTCCATCAAACGCACAGGAATTCAAGAAAGGAATTGAAATATACTGATGAATACAATGGTGCATATGGAACAGTTGAAACATCATTGGTGCATGATAATTGGTACGTCCAACACCCAATTCCACAAACAGATGTTCAATATTCATGGATAACAGCTAGTATTATAGAGGGATACACAGGTTCAGCATTGTATGGGTATGAGAAGCCAGATCGATCCCACGCCGGGGGCGCTTCTACAGATCTTACATTTGTAAGTTCTAGTGATCATGTGGCATACTTGAAGCCTCACGCAGGAACAGACTATGTTTATTATGGAGCTGCAAGAAAAATATTGCCCTTACATGTAGATAGAACCATGGTAGAAGCGGTTGATTTTGTTGGAATGAATAGCGTCATATATGATCCAATCACTTCTAGTGATAATGCTAATACTCTTGGGTTTGCAAGAATGACTTATGTTCCAACAACTCCATATTTTGGTGAATCAAATTATGTTAATCCATCGATAGTATATAAAACACTTAATTGGACTCATAAGCCGATGACCGGGTTTGCCGAAGGTAGGGCAGCAGTATTAAACGCAATTATCCTTCATCGTCAAGGTCCATATGGTTGGCCTAGTTGGAAACAAATTAGAGGTTCTGAACATCGCCTAGTCAAGGACATGAGGAAAACCAATAGAATTTCTATTATATCAGAGGGCAAAATTAGACCACGCGGCTATGATTGGCACTCTGCTATAAAGAATATTTCTACCCCAGGTGATAATACGGATATCATAACAACAGAAAGAAAGCTTTCTAGCTTTATAGAACCCCCCATATCTTCAAAACATAGACCAATTGTACATTCAATGGATGTGATGAGTCATGGTGAAATTAGCAGAATTGATCTCAAGCATTCATATGGCAATAATTTAATTGCTTTTAGCAGCGATACGCTTAATAATTTACTTGATTTACCAGTTGAAAGACAACAGTTTTATGATAATTTGACAGAATTAACTACTGTTAAAAAAGCAGATCAAAGTCAAAATCCAATTAAAGGCTTGAGGACAGTGACAGCCACAGAGACGATCTTTCCGAAACAGAAATATACGTATCTAGCCAAAATACGACAAAGAGTCACACGGGAGCAAGAAGATTCTTATAAAAAGGCAGGTAGTGGCGACTTAAATGCTGAGAACTCCAACTTCCCAGGTTATTGGAAGTCGGCAAGGGCAGATAGAAATGATGCTAGATTTGGAGCAGAAAAGAATTTGGGTTGGAGTCAGGGAAGTGCAATACATCAAGGGACTCCCGCTGCCGTAAGCATATGGGCATTGGATGCAAGACTCAACTTTGAAACCGGCTATAGTAAAACAGAAGACTCAACTGGCGAGGCTATGATTGGTTCGGCTGTGTGGGACGATCCCGGCGCACTAGGTGAAGGTACCCTACAAAACGATCATATGCAGTTTAACGACACTATGTCCGATAATCAATTAGCCCCAGTTTATGCTCGTAGAATTGAAGAGATGATGGCTGACGGCACAAGAATATATGCAGGCGACACAAAGTGGGAAGCAGCCGAACAAGCGGGCGTAGAACCTTTCTATAATTCTTATTCTGATTACATTGAAGATATTAAGAGAGTAGGAAAAGATTATGGTTTAATTCCTGAATTTAGAATTTCTGAACATATGAATTACTATGTTAATCAAAAAGGTGGGGATTTCTTGGCTGATAACACTGGAGCTTTTGAGGTACCAGGGGTTATGGATATGACGGGCTCAGTAGCTGGGCGCTTACCAATGTCTGATAGATTTACTGTCTATTCTTCGACTGATTTCATGAAACTTGCTGGTTTGGTTAAAGAAGACTATCAAGGTGTTTTAAATCGCTCTGTACAGTCTTTTACTTTAGAGTGCAACGGAATTGTTAAATTTTTACCCTATAAAGGCTTTTACCCCGCTCAGCGTACATTGGATTTGGTAAAATTATTCTGGGATTCTTATAAAGACAATATTCTAACAGAAGGCGATGATGCCGCAATTAGTATGGTTTCTGGACAAGCGCTTGGAGCAGTTACTGGCGCACCAAGAGATGCTCGCCCGCTATGGCAATGCATGTTTGCTCCTGGGATTTTGTATAATACAATTAAATCTGGTGTTGCTGTTGATTATCCAATCTATACGGGCGATCACAATGTTACGGGAACAATATTAACTCCAGATAATGGAATTCCAAGAAATAGGGGGTTGTTTGATCAGCGAGTGCCATTTGAATCGCTGGTTGAACCAGAAAATCCTGCTTACTTAGGCGGGGTTATGGTAGCAGATGACGATCCCCACTATTCATCTAGTTTTAATGTGACTGCATCTCTTGTTGGTGCGGGTGCTCCAAACTATAAAATGGCTATGCATAACTTTTTGGCATCTACGGTTGATTTTTTTAAGAAGGATTCCTCACTCACAACGATAGCGTCATTGCCTGAAAATGATCCTAATTTTGGTAATGCTGTCGAAGGAACGGAATATGTAGGAAAATTAGTAATGTCTCATGCACAGTTTAGAACGCTTAATCAAATCATCACAATCAAAGCTGCGCCAGGTCTGATTGCCGACGAGGCATATTATTATTCAGCTAGTTTCAACTATAATCCAAGCACTGTGACGATGTACAAGCGCTTGGGAAGCGAAGCTCGCGGTGGACCCTATGATTCAAAATATGGGCGGAAGATGCCATGGCAGTTTGGTAGCGAAAAAAGAGGTAGAGCCAATGGTGGCACGTTTCGAAATTTCACAACCGACGAAGATGTATACGGTTCTGGTTTTGGTCCACCATATACTCCCGGCTCATTGATCACTGATCTTTATGAAGCCTTTTACGCACACCCATCAAGCGCCTCTTATAGTGCCTATACACCACCATATTATGATGGATATAGCGAAATCAAATTTGAATTTACCCCAACAAGAACAGAGAAATATAGTTTAAATGATATAATGAATGAAATGACAGCTAGCGTGCGTAGAATGGGCACCAACCTCACCAACGCAGTCGGTGATTCGAGCGCTGCTCAGTGCGCAAATATGCAATTAACCGCTTCTGTAAACTATAAACAAATGACATCTGTACCACAGGTGATTTTTGATGCCCTTGGTAATCCTAAAGAGATATCACAAGCAGTAAATAGTAAATGGGTGATTCAACCTAAATTTGAAACTCCTGTTTTAGATTTTTCAAATTGTAATGTAACGTTACCAGTAAGTGGTTCTGGTTCTGTTGCTAGGGGTATGTGGCATCAATATGGGCAAGTGCCATCATCCGGCAAGGGGATCTTTTTGCAAATGCAAGATGGCGATTTTAATGAAAAATCACTTTCAGATCTGGTGGGATTTAGCAAGGCAGAAAAAAGAATAGGAGAAATAGCTTTATCTAGAAAAATGTCTGAAGCGGTTATTGCAATTCCGTTTATTAATATAGGAAAAGAGGAAAAACAATTTTTTAACATATCTCGCACTACAATTGATTTGGCTGAACTATACTTGGCTGAACAAGTAGGGACTTACAATAAAATTGTGGGGCAGCAGCCAAATATGCGTCCATCAAAAGATATAATAAATATGGTTAAAAAGATGAAAAAGTACGTATTTCCACCGCAGTTTGATTTTTCAACTTATAAAAACGGAGAAGTAGATCCTTTTGCTATGTTTATATTTGAGTTTGAAGTTAATTTAACTCAAGAAGATTTATCAAAAATATGGCAGAATCTCCCGCCCGACATTGGAAGAAGTTATGTTAAGAAAAATTCGTCTTTACCAGTGGACATATTTAAACAGAACAACAACAGTGGAAAGGCAATAATAGATATTTTTGATTCTGAAATACAGTGGATGGTTTTTAAAGTTAAACAAAAAGCCGCCTGGAATTATTTTACTATGACAGCTGATGCAAAAGATGATAAAAGATTTAAATTTAATTTTGAAGTTGGGGATGGTGGCGCAGAAAAAGAGTCAGTTCCAGACTACAACTATAATTGGCCTTTTGACTTTTGCTCCTTGGTAGAGTTGGTTAAATTGGACAGTACGTTAATCATGGGCAATCCAGACTTTGCAGCGCCGCCACCAACACTAGATGCTGCACAAGGAACGATTGGTCCACTTATCACTTGGCTGCCGTCACAACAAGGCGCTGTGGGATCCAGCGTAGGTGCGGCACAAGCGGCAGGATACTTACAACAAATTACAAAAGCCTTTGGCGTACTGAGTCAACAAGACTTAGAAATAGCCCAAGCGCTGGCAACTGCTGCACCCGACGCATCACCAGCTAATCTTCCGCCTATAACGACAAATATGCAGCAAAACACACAAGCGGGCATTGGTACGTTGATACAAACGACAAATCAAGCAACCACTAATGTGGTTGCAGGTAGCGCCGCAGGCGCTGCCTCACAAGCAGGGCAGTTTAATAAAGGTCCAGGGGGAGGCGGAACTGGTGGAGGTTATGGTTAATGATTTTTTACTTTGAGGATAATTATATAGATGGAATTTTTTAATAAAAAGGAAGAAGTTATTGATGTTGAATTAACTCAATTTGGCAAATATAAATTGTCTAAAGGAATATTTAAGCCTCACTTTTATGCTTTTTTTGATGATGATGTTCTTTATGATGTGGATTATGCGAATCATCAAGAAACAGCGAGCGATGTTCCTACAAGAATTAAAAATGAAACACCAAGATTGAAGTCGCAATATATATTCAGTAGCGTAGAAGATGAAATAAAAAAATTAAATGAATTTGTTAGTGAACAAATCAGACAGTCAGGATTTGATCCTATTGAAGCTGATAATGTTTTTGATGAAGGCATGCAAAAGACTTTTAATTTAAGACAATTTGATAATCAGTATGTTATGATGCAACCTCTTGGTACATCAGACTATATGTCGAATTATGCTCCAGCGTGGGATGTAACTCTTTTACATGGAAAAATTAAAAAAACAACTACAGCAATAACTGGCTCTGATTTATTTGAAGATGGTTATAAACCAACAGTGAGAATTCCTCAACTAGACATTGATTTGAAATATAAAACGTTTTTTGCTGATGAGGAAGTGCCACAACGAGATTTTCCTTTAATGACAACCACAGATGGCGATGGAAGCGATGAGTTTGGTTCTGATATGGACGATCTTGGTGCTTTGAACTACGATCCTGAAGAGGTGGAATTTGGCAAATTAATACCAAATGTACATGCTGATTACTTGTTGTTTGAGATAGTGGAAAATAATGCAGCCTATACTAAAGAAAATTTTGATATTGAAATATATGAAGTTATTAAAGGCAAGGATGGAAAAGAGCAATTGAATTCTCTATTTCTTAGCAAAGAAAAAGATGTAAACGAAGATATTGTTGATTTAGGATTGTTTTCTGAAGAGGAACTAGAGCTTGGAATGGATTCTATGAACTCTGAATTTGCAGATTATTATATTAAGATTTTAAGAGATGATGAAATACCAGCAAGCATTATTTGTGCAAATGCTTCCAACACGCCAAACGATTTATACTTAGATAAAGAGTTTAACTGTAGACAATATAAAAGAGGGCAAAAAACAGCCGTTGTTAATGTATATGATACCGTTGGTACCACCACAGCAGCAACGACGTCAGATCCAGAGGAAACGTGTTAAATGGCAGCAAATAATCCAGTTGGAACTTTGGTACCGAATGTGTACATTCAAAGCATTGTTTTAGAAAACCCACACGAATTTAAAGATGATGGCTCGATTCAGAGTGCCGGAACTGGTGGTTTGAACGTAAATTTTTCTTGTATTTTAAAGGACACGTCTGCTCCTGGGCTTATTTCTAAATGGCTTGGCAATCAAGATATACAAAAAGTTTATAAGGTTGCTTTTTATGCTTTAACTAAAGAAGGCTTTTCACCATATATGTTGAAGTGGATAAGAGGCACGATAAAAGAAGTTCCGAATCTGACGGCAGATGCATATGCAGAATATTATGGCAATGTCTCGAATGCTGATCTTGGAGCGACAGCCCTTTACAGTGATCCTGATCACCAAATCCCACAGTCTTCTGGTCCATCAACCACTGTTCCTAATGCCTTAGGGCGAAAGGTAACAGCTCATCTTTCTAAAATCACTCAATATGCTGTTGGTAATGATGGCGCGTATGATATTGCTTTTCATAAAAAACTTGACTTAGAAAAAGAACCTGAATTTTTAGCCATATATGCGGTACCTTATTTGGATCTAACTGAAATAGAAGGCTTGAGGTCCGTCCCGGCGCACAAGAAAAAGATTGTTGGCAATATTGTAGAAGAAATTGTTTTACGGAATGGGCAAGTTAATACTGCTGGATATGTGTTTAAGAGAGCAGATGGTTCATTGTGGAAGGGAGCAAGGCACTATCATCCAGCTGGGAATCCTGGTTCACTTAATTACGTTGGATATATGACAGGTAAAAAACACACCAAAGCTTCAGAACATCTAACTCTTCAAAAAGTGTCGAACTTGACGGTGCAAGACTTTCGATTAGCCTCAAAAATAAATCAAATGAAATTTGATTTTTCAAATGAGATAGAACAAATGTATTCCTCTGTTGCGAAGTCTAAAAGCTTTTATCATGATATAGAAAAAAAGCATCCTTTTTTTAGCAATGTTTTCATTTCTAGATCTCCTGGCGGTAAAGTAAAGTCATTTTTTGCATTAGATTACAAAAAGCTTGTTAAAGAAAATTGTCAATTCCCAGTTTTATTTGACATGATTGATTCGAGCAATCTTTTAAAATTAATGAATTATTCAAAAATAACATCTTTTAGAGCCTTTAGAAGGAGAATGAAACCAACCCTCTCTAATAATTCATTAGGCTCCCCATCATCATCAAATACAGTGTTTGACAAGGAAGAGCCGGTGACTGATATAATTATCAATGCGGTAAATAAAGGTGGCGATGTTAAAGGGGTAACTATAGTTGGTGCAGTGACAGAAATACAGCCACATTTGACATTGCCAACAAACTCTTTCATTAGATTTTTTACAATTGCAGATAATCAAATAGCTGAAGTAACAGCTGGATTTTATCAATATGGGATTGAAATTGATTTTGTAGACGGCACTATGCAGTTTTTGAAAGAAAAACTTAAAGATCTTTTAAAAGTGGCTAACACATTTAAGCTATATTATCAGGATTCAATGAAAAATTCGTCTATTGATAAAAAACCTTATTGGAATATTGCATCAAATAAATTTACTCAAGAGTTTCAATCTTTAAAAAATAATTCTTGGAAGGGGGTATTTGAGGTTTATTTGGACGTTTTGAATTGTGTGATGAAGCCTGCTGATTTAATTACAATAAAGAGTGCAGACTCGGGCAATACGCCGGGAGGGGATGGTGTCCGAGACAAAACAAGAACAAGCATATACACAGCTCTAGTAGAATATTTAGTTAATATTTCAAGCCCAAAAACTGGCAGTCCATATGGGATATCAGTAGCTTTAAAGATGATAGAAGACATGATAAGCCAATTGGCTAAATTTGTGAAAGTAGAGATGGTGCTTGGACGCACTGCAGATACCCCCGCACGAGCAACAACAGTTACTAGTAAATCTCCCACATTGACACACAAGGTGGTTGTTTATTTTAATGAGATGGTTGATAGCGACACCCCAAAAGGTGCTGGATTTGATTATTTTTCTAAGAAAAACTCTAAGCCCATGACTGAGGGTGGTATCGGACTCGATCTTATAAGTGAAAATAGTTTTAAAACTGTAATCGCCGCAGATTTGGCAAAATTTGTTAACGCCAGCGATACAGGAACAACGTCATTAGAACTATTTTCAAATACAATGGCATTGTCAACACTGTCACCCTCTATGGTGCAGCTACCTTCTACTGAGCCGATTAGTTTTGGTTCATCTGAATCGGAGATGAATGATGTTAGCAAGTACGCTGAAACTGTTGCAACTGCTTTAATGCTCAATCAGTTTAAAAAATCTCCACAAATACCTTTATTTGGTCCATTAAATAAAACGTCGTTTAAATCCAGACTAACTAAAAGTGAACAAAGAACGAGATTTAATTTATCACAAATTATGGCAGAAAAAAATGTTACTGCGGAGAGCCCACTTACAGAGAATATACAAGATATTGCAGAACAGATGTTGAAAAAAAGCGGAAGAGGAAAAAGATCAAACAAAAGAAGCCCTATAAGTGGAAGGGCTTATAAAAATGAGGATATAGATTCTAAAAAAGTTGAAGCTTTGAAACAAAAATATGCCAAGGAGATGGATAAGGTTGACGCTTCTGGTTTGTACAAAAAGCTGCTAGAGCCAGCATTGTTAGGTAAGGAAACAAACAGTTTATCTGAAGTGTTTGGTATGTCTAAAATGCTTAATTCTGCAGAAATTGCAAACTCTTTTAATCCTAATAATCACGCGCCAAGCGACACACAAATCAATATAGATGAAATAAATTTAAATACGACACCTATTCAATTAAAATCTGAATTTATAGGCGCCACAGTCGGAGCTATAGCCCCTTTAAGCAATTATAAAAGCAATGAGAACTTCGCTGCAATATTGTCTTTAAGACAAAATTCTTTAGTAAATGTTGAATATTTAGAAAGTTATGATCAATCAACTCCAGTTGTTCAGCTTCCCGCGCAACCTCCACCACCAATTATTCCGGATCTTAGTAAGCCGATATTTAAATTATTAACCCCAGAAGCCTTGCAGATAATTAAAAATCGCGGTGGAGGGAACGTTATTTGCAGATTGATTCCATACACAAACTCTAAATTAAATGTGAAAAAAACTGGAATGAATTTACAAATATATAATAAATATTTTATTCTTGATGTCGAACAAACCAAACAAGTACCATATTTGTTATCAGCTGATTCTGGAGTTAAAAAAATTGTTGGAGCTATGATTAAAACACTGAACATGCAATCGAGCATTATACCAACAGAGTATATTTACACTAATGTGAAACTGTTCAAACAGGCAAAAAAAAAGAAGAAGTTAAGTAAAGGATATAAGAAGAAGAAGTTAAGTAAAGGATATAAGAAAAAATGAAAAAAAATGAAATTATGAAGTCGAAGGAAGTTGTTTAAGTGGCAAAACTTATTGCAGTAAGCGTGCCATTCTTCACCACTGAAAAGCCGCCGGGGAAACTTCCACCTTTAGGGGGCGATGTGGCTAGTGACGGAGAACTCACAGGAGAAACGATTTCTGAGTTGGGGGGTAGCGATCCCACTGATAATTCAAAAACCACGATAGAAAAAGGTTCGATGGATGATCCGGCTGCTGCCGGAAAATCAGACTATCAACTCGCAGTTGAAGCAGCAGAAGCTGCAGCAGTTCTAAAACGACATAAATTTAAGATCTTCACGCCTATGGACGTTTTAAGCAGTGGAATACTTGGAGCTTCTTTGCAAGGTTCTATAGAGTTTTCATATGCTAATTTTATACCAGAATATAACTTTTCAATGCCAAAATATGAAGAAGTGTCTTCACTAGGTACAATACCAGAGACTATCTTGCCCAATCTTTATGTTTTGGAATCGGTTAGAGGTGTGGATGAAAACAAAACAAGCGCAGCTTTACGTAATATTCTATGGCAACATGCCGCCCTCCAACCCGTTGGGACAACTAACTTCTTCGGTATAAAAACTGAAACCTCTCCAATCACTCATTATGAAAAATCTGATCATGGCTATTTAGAAAAAAAGGCATCTACATATAAAACGTATATTAAAAATCAAGACTACTATGATTCTTGGACTAAGGCGATTAAAGAGTTTCTTAAAAGAGAGTCGACTAACCCAAAATCAGTAGCCAATAGATTTAAAAACATAATAGTGCCAATAAATAATGTTAAATGGTTGACAGATAAAGCAAATTTTAAAGAGATGCATCCATATACAGTGTCTATTGAGTTCACAACCGACATCAAAACAGAGTTCGCAGATATTTTAGAAGAAGCGAAATTAAGTCGAATGTTTATGCAAATGGTATATGGACCAAATGGACCAGCTGCACAAAAATCATATATTGAAGTAGCCACTCCTGCAGGCAATCTTGGCGGCGGAAAGGTAACAAAAAGACTTCTTAGGCATTGGGACATTACAGAGTGGTTTTCAAGCGTAAAAGATCTATATGAAAAACCAAGTGAGGATTTTACTAATTTTTCTGACGCCGTGTTTCTTGGTTTTGGTGGTGAATCATCATTAATGAATGACACTTTAGTAAAAGCATTGCACTTGCTCATATTTAAGGCTAAGACTGAAGAGCTTTTAAAAGCAAAAGCCAGAACAACTAGCCAAGCACAGAATGGTATTGCATGTTATTCTGAAACAGCATTTTATAGAATAGAAAAAAGAGATTCAAAAAATAATGTAATTCAAAATTATTGGATTCCAAATTCTAGTAGGATTAATGTGGTTAAACTAATTGATTCACAAGTTAAATACTTTAAAGGGTATCGATATAAAATATATGCATATCAAATAGTTATAGGCGATTCGCCGGGCAAGGCTCTCGGACACCCTCTTGCTCTTGGTAAGGCTCCACGGTTAGTAGAGGTTCCATATGCTGAATCACAGGATATTCTGATATCAGACAAACCTCCATTACCACCAGAGGTTAGCATGACACCCTATAAAGGTGTTGATAACAAAATTTTAATCAGCTTAGTTAATCAAGTTGGTGAAGTGGATTTGGTACCAAAGATAATTGAATCAGCTGATAGATATAAAGTAACTGGTTATTATATGTCTCAAGATATAGATCCACTAAAAGATCCCCTAGCCGCCAAAATGCAAAGAAAGCTTTCTTATGGTGGAGACGATCATGCATATGTATACCAAATATATAGGCTACCAACGATACCATTAAGTTATGAAGACTTCAGAAACAAACTTCATGGCGCCGTGTATGAGCCGATATCTTCATATGTTGACGATATTTTGCCTAATAAAAAATATTATTATACCTTTAGAGTCTTTGATTCACATGGTAATTTTTCTAATCCGACGCATATATATGAGGTAGAGATGGTTAGTAATGATGGAGTTATTTATCCTATTATAAACGTCTTTAGTGAAAAAGAGTTGAAGATTAGACAAAGGCAAATAAACAAGCGGTTGTTGCAAAAGCCAATGAAAAGATATATTTTTATTTCTCCAACATTTGCACAGGGCTTGGTAGAGATAGCGGATCAAGATAAAGATAATATTTCATTAGGACAAAAAGCCAATAAGATTTTTGGTAGAAAATTTAAAATAAGATTTTGCTCTCGCCAAACAGGGAAGAAGATAGATTTCAATGTTGATTTTAAACATGAGCACTTGGTTGGTGAAAGTGAAGGCGACGGTAAGAAAAAGTAGTTTATTGGTATTTATTTAAATGCTGTAACTATTTATTTGAAAAGGAGATAAGCATGGCATTCTTAGACAATTCCGGAGACATCATTCTTGATGCAGTGTTAACAGACGAAGGTAGACTTAGACTAGCTAGAGGCGACAATAGTTTTAAAATTGCAAAATTTGCACTAGGTGATGACGAGATCAATTATGCAAGCTTTAGAAACTCAAATCACACCGAAGGTGCACACGCATCTGGCTCTGCTTATTACGATTTAGAAATTCTGCAAACACCAGTTTTTGAAGCTTTCACAAATAACACGTCAATGATGAAGTCTAAATTAATTTCAGTTCCAAGAACCAATTTGTTATATCTTCCTGTATTAAAATTGAACCAACAAGAATCAGCCACCTCACAGCACAGTGATAGTGCATTTCTGGTATGTGTGGATCAGGATACTGAAGAAAATGTACTTGCCAAAGGTTCAGGCACCGTACCCACTGGAATTTTAAGGGGGTTTAAACCTGGAGCTGATGGTGGAAAAGGAATCAGAATCGATCAAGGCTTGAACACTAACGCTCTCACCCCAACACAAGGTTTAGATCCGGACTTATACGAACGTCAATATATTATTGAAATTGACAATAGATTTGCTAGTATTGTATCCACTGGCATGTCTGGTGATCCTAGTTTTCGGGGCACTTCAGGACAAGCCGCAGCAAAATCTTTTGTGGATGACGATAATGTAGCTAGTTACTATCTTTCACTTGGGACTGATCCTGCATTTGTGCAAAATAACACTAACACGGAATCCGATGATGGCACTCAAGTTATTCTTGGTCCACGAGGTTCTTCTGTTGCGTTTAAATTTAGAGCTTCATTAAATTTACAAAAGAGTGATTATCTTTTCGAAACTCTTGGTAGTACCGGCACCGTAACAGCAAAAGATGGTTCTTCTGTTTCAATATATTTTATTGATACAACTGTAAGGGTATCCGGAGCTACCACTGGATATAGAATTGATATACCAGTGAGATTTATCAAAGAGATTTAAAAGTAAAAGGAAAGTACTATGGCAACCACATTTAAAACATTTCTAAACGGCGACGTTACCAATGCGAGGACTTTGTTACATGAAGCAATTCCAATCACAGGAACAATCGTTTCAGGAACTTATAATTCTGAAGGCACTGGTGATGAATATAATATCAAAAACTATTCTCATGGAATGTTTCAGTCTGTCTATGATTATCCTTACTTGAGTTCATCGGCAAATCATATTTTTGATATTACATGCGGCTATAGTTCTGACTCTTCACTGTCTGGTACCAGCGAAACAACACAACAAGCTAAAAAAATCAACATCTATAATCAAATGGCACAAGTTTTGATGGGACACGATCAAGATGGCAACATTCAAAAGTTTGATAGAGATGGTAATATTGCTGGTGGCGGCACAAAAATATCTGAAGCGTTCTTTATGAATTTTGCAAGATTGCTTGTTAAGGATGAGATTAAGAAAGGTTCGTTTGAGATAGTGTTGTATACTGGTTCTGGTGGTAACGCTGGTGAAAACACAGACAATTATAATAAATTAGATCCAGATCAGAGTCTATATTCTGGCAGCGCATTAACAATTAGTGATTATGGCGCTGTTAACTCTTATAAGGTTAATTCACCAGCTGGTGAATATGGTCTATTGTATACTAGTTCTGCAACTCCCAATACAGAATCTGGTGTTGGGCTGCTTTTTTATCAAGCTGGTGTGGCAGTACTGACTGCTTCTATTTTTTCAAACGAACCTACAACAGGGCACATAGAAGGTACAACTAAACATTGGTGTAATTTTGGTGATTTTACTGATACGCGAGTCGGTGGTGAGGCAGATGATCGTGAAGATGGTGTTGTAGGCTGTTTAACTGGTTCTACAATTCAAGTGTTTGGTGGTGGCGTTAGACATAGGTTGAAAAATATTCAGTTCAATAATACAACAGAATTAAATTCAACGATTTATTTCTGCCGCGTTAACCATAATGATTTTAATTATAGCTCCAACCCAACGTATTTAAGTGCAAGTCAAATACGCTGTAAAGAGGTGCCGCAAGATACTCCAGTGACTTATATAACTACTGTAGGGCTTTATTCCGCAGATAACGCACTTCTAGCGGTGGCTAAATTAAGCGAGCCTTTGAAAAAAGATCCCACTAATGAATTAACATTACGTGTGAGGTTGGATTATTAATAGATAACTACTTATCTTACAATGCCCTACTACAAGTTTAAAGAAAATGATTTATTTTATAACAGAATAAAGGCATTTCCTGAATGTCAATTTTGGATATATAGGGGCAAAACTTATTATAACAATATTAAGCCCTTATCTGGTTCTTTAAATGGGACAACCCCAGTAACACATGTTCCTACTGGCAGCATAAGTCTATATGAATTAAATGTTGATCGCCCAAGTGACTCTTTAATATATCCTTTTATAACGAAAGATGGCGGCATGGGGGCTTTTAAAACTGTTTCTTTGAGCAGCTTTAACACTGGTTTTAATTATGGCGACATAATTACAGGAGAATACCCTCTATCTGCCACAATCTCAAAAGAGCGTTGGGCTGAAGGTGCAGCTGCTTTATTGGATTATTCACACATTGAGGCACTTCAAAACACATTAGATTTTTATAAGCCACTTTCAAATCATTATGCTTTTGATTCTTCATTGGGAGACAAGTTTGATCAAGCTCTGGGACTGGTTAGTGTTCCTTCAATCTTTTATGGTTCTTCAATAAAGAAAGGAAGCGTTTATTTAAGATTTTATGTGTCTGGGACACTAGCCGCAGAGCTTCATGATAGGGATCGAAATGGAGAGTTGATAGAGGTATCAAGCTCTGATTATCCTGCCAACACAGGTAAGGTTGCTGGAGTGGTGCTATACAATGAGGGGTGCGTTGTTTTAACAGGAAGTTGGGATATATCAAGCCACACAGAAAATTATCTTGGTGCCGGTGCCATCAATCCAGATTGGACAATTTTTGGACAATCTTTAGTAGCCAGTGCGAATGAAACAGTAAGTTCAAGCTATTACATGACGTTTAAGGGCACAAATTATATTCCAACAATTACAATGATGGCACATGCAGATAGGGGAAAAATTAATCACTCTAACAACCCCACTTATCTTAAAAAATCCACATATATCACACCAGAAACTGGTTCTGTGATATATAAAGAATATGATAAATTAGAAATACAAAACGTTGTTAGCGGCGCATATTGTAATCAAACTGCTTCTTTTGAAAAGCAGACTTTTATAAGTAAAATTGGCATATATGATGAAGATAAGAATCTAATAGCTGTTGCAAAATTTGCAAACCCTGTGCGTAAAAAACAAACAAACGATTACACCTTTAAATTAAAATTGGATTTTTGATATAATAATTACATGATATTAGGATTAGATATTTCAACTTCAATTACTGGAGCTTCAATAATAGATAAACATGGCTCTCTAGTTTATTGTGAGGCTTGGAGAACAGATAAAAAAGGGTTAACCTTCTATGAAAAGCTGGATTTGATTAAACAAAACGTAAAGAACGTTAAATCCAATTTTAAAATAGCGGCAATTTACGTCGAGGAGCCAATGGGAATGTTCGCTCGTGGAAGATCTTCCGCGCAAGTTATTTCTAAAATCCAGAGATTTAATGGAGCGACGTGTTGGATGGTTAGAGAATTGTTTAATAAAGAACCTCATTATATACATGTTGCAACCGCTAGAAAAGCATATGGAATAAAAGTCCCACGTGGATCGAACACAAAAGAAATTGTTTTGGACAACGTTGTTGCAAGGGAAACGAATTTTTTAGTTGAATATACACGCCAAGGAAACTGTGTAAAGGGAACCTATGATCGTGCAGATTCAGCCGTGGTTGCAAGAGCAGGGTATGGTTTGTTTAATAAGTAATGTAAAAACATGTTGCTTTTTTAAAATCAATTTAGTATTATTGTCACATGCACTTTGAAAAGCTTCAGATTCTTGAGGACATATTAGGAGATTGTATACAGTCAAAAGATGAATGCCTCTTCTTTTGTCCTTTCTGCAAACACCACAAAAGAAAGATGTCTATTAACATATCTAAAAACTCATATAAATGCTGGGTGTGTGATACTAGAAGTAGAAATATTTATTCTTTAGTTAAAAGAGTTGGCGATAGTTTTCATAAACAGAAGTGGTTGAACCTCACTAATGTAGTGGAAATATCGAAATTTGAAGAATTATTTAAAGTTCAAGAAAAAGAAGTTAGACTTCAAAGAATCGATTTGCCATTTGAATATATGTTTTTGGCTGGTAAAAATATGCCAAAGTCAGCGACTGTCGCATTAGACTATCTTTTAGATGATAGAGACATTGATCGCTCTGATATATTTAAATGGAAAATAGGATATTGTGATAAAGGGAGATATAGAAATAGAATTATAATTCCATCTTTTGACAGCGATGGGTACTGTAACTATTTTGTTGCTAGAAGCTATACTGGTGATTGGATGTCATATAAAAACCCACCGGTATCAAAAAACATTATATTTAATGAACTTATGTTAGATTGGGAAGAGCCAATTGTATTAGTGGAAGGCGTGTTTGATGCTATAAAGGCTGATAATGCTATTCCACTATTGGGTTCCACCTTGAGCACACAATCCTTATTGTTTAATAGACTATTGCAAACCAAGCCAACAGTATATTTGGCGTTAGATAACGACGCAGAGAAAAAGTCTTTAACATTAATAAAAAACATGATATTATATGGACTGGATGTTTATAAGATTGATACATCTGGATATGAAGACGTTGGCTCGATGTCAAAAAAAGAATATTTACAAAGGAGAAAACAAGCTGAATTAATCGATTCAGATAGTTTTTTGTTATTGAATGTTGGCATCGCCTAAATACACAAACCTTCGCTTACGACAACCCTCTTTTAGAATCGGAGATCTCTTTAGATGTTGGGACGATGAACTTAATCGTCCAATAATGGGATTTATCATTAATGTAGTAAAGGGTGAAAGCGGGGCATATGACTTGATGATTAGATGGAACGATCCTTTTGTTGCAGTGGAATATTGCAGCGAAATTGAAGCAAAAAAGAGAATGAAATTAAAATTGTGGAAGTATAAGCCACTTTAAAAGGGAAAAAATAAATGAAGATTAAAGCAATTAAATGCTTGAATTGTAATGATATAGTATACTCTCGCGCACCAGATGATTTTAGAGAGTGCTCGTGCCAGCAAGTTTTTGTGGACGGAGGGTTTAGTTATTTTAAACATGGTGCACTACCTGGCGCTGAATTCAAAACAATAACAGTTAATATTGGTGTGAGTTTAGGAGACTTACATGAAGACTGGAATTCTATGAAAGACGAATATGGAATTATTAAAGAATCTGATAAAGATGAAGGGACAATGTACAAAGTATGAAATTTGCGCACATCGCTGATACACATATTAAAAATTTAAAATATCATTATGAGTATCGTATGGTTTTTAAAGAGTTGTATGACAAACTTCGCGAAGAAAAAGTAGATTATATTATTCACTGTGGAGATATTGCACACACTAAGACACAACTATCTCCAGAATTTGTTGAATTATGTTCTAATTTTTTATCTGAATTAGCTTCCATAGCACCTACTTATTTAATTCTGGGAAACCACGATGGTAATCTTAAGAACAGTGGCAGACAAGATGCTATTACACCAATCGTGGAGGCGCTTAACAATCCTAATTTATTTTTATTGAAAGAAAGTGGGGAGGTAAATTTAAATGGAAACTTTACTCTTAATGTTCTTAGTGTTTTTGATCGTGATAATTGGATCAATATTCCGTCCGATGCTGACACGATTAGTATTGCTTTGTACCATGGCGCTATTTCTAATAGTCGGACTGATTTGGGCTGGATCATGGAACATGGTGAAGACGACTTATCAATCTTTAAGGGGCATGATTTTGCGTTTTTAGGTGATATACATAAAACAAATCAGATACTAGATCACGACGGAAAAATAAGATACGCTGGCTCAACTGTACAGCAAAATCACGGTGAGACAAATGACAAAGGGTTTTTAGTATGGGATATTAAGGATAAAAAAGACTTCACATGTCATCATGTGGTGTTAAAAAATCCCAAGCCCTTTATTACAATTGAATTAACACCGAAGGGGCGAATGCCGCGAAAATTGGATATTCCAAAGGGCGCACGAGTTCGCCTTGTATCGAACAACAACTTACCCCTTGATACAATGAAACGCGCAGTAGAGGTTGCTAAACATAGATTTAAGCCTGAGAGTGTAACGTTTTTAAATAGAGCGATGGGGCAAAGAGGTTCTGTTGATGAATTAACAGACGGACTAGAGAACGACAACCTTAGAGACATTGTTGTACAAGAAGAATTGATTAAAGAGTACTTAAAAGACTTTCAAGCAGATGAAGAATTGTTGCAGCGCGTGCTGCGACTTAATTCTAGATACAATGTTGTTATTGAAGAAGGAGAAGAAATTACTCGCAATATCAATTGGAAGTTGGACAAGTTAGAGTGGGATAATTTATTTAATTATGGCGAAAGTAATGTAATTGATTTTAAAAAACTTTCTGGTATTGTAGGAATATTCGGTAAGAACTTTTCAGGTAAATCCAGTATTGTTGATAGTATACTTTTCGCTTTGTTCAATTCTACTAGTAAAAAAGAGCGTAAGAACCTTAACATCATAAATCAAAATAAGAATGTGGGTAAAGCAAAGTTGCAACTTTCAATTGGTAATAACAAATATGTTGTTGAAAGAGACTTAGAAAAGTATACTAAGCGGCTTAAAGGTGAGGAAAGTATAGAAGCAAGAACAAGTTTAAACTTTGAAGCGTGTAACGAAGTGACTGATACAACTGAAAGTTTAAATGGCTTAACAAGAAATGACACTGATAAAATTATAAGAAAACAATTTGGCACTCTTGACGATTTTCTTATGACTTCAATGTCATCTCAATTGGGCTCACTTCAATTCATTAGCGAGGGCTCCACAAGAAGAAAAGAAATACTTGCTAAGTTTCTTGACTTAGAAATGTTTGATAAAAAGTTTAAATTAGCAAAAGAAGATGCAACCGATTTACGAGGCGCACTGAAGCGCTTAGAGGGAAAAGAGTTTGGTGATAATATTTTTGAAGCAGAAAAAGCAATCATTTATAATGAAGCTCAAACGCGCAAGCATGTTGAAAATTGCGAGGACACCAAGAAACAATTAAAAACAATACAAGAACAGATTGACGAAACACAGAGGGCTATAGACTCTATTCCAACTGAGGTTGTTAACATTAAAGAGGTGAGCGAACAAATCAGCGAAAAAGAAAAGGGGTGTGGAAATATAATTGCTGATATCATCAACTTGCAAGATAAGCTTGTAGACAAGGAAACTCTTCTTAAGAAAATTAATGAGTTTGTAGTTTGTTTTGATATTGAAGAATTACACAATAAGAAAAAGGATGTTATTGCAAGAAATGCTTTGATAAATAAAATTACCGATGAACTGTGTGTAATAGAAAATAGCATGAAGGTGAAGAAGAAAAAGAAACAACTTTTAGAAGAAGTGCCATGTGGAAATAAGTACCTTGATTGTAAATTTATATGTGACGCACACAGCGCAGAAACTGAATTGCTTGATTTAGTGCGAGAGGTAAAAAATTTAAACAACGTTGCAGTTCGGGTTAATGAGGAGTTAGAAGATTTAAATCCAGATAAGTTAGATGAACATTTAGAAAAATATAATCAGCTGTTTGATAAACAAAAAGATACTGAAAATGAAATTTCCACAACAAAGCTTTTGATTGAAAAAAATGAAATTGCTTTAACCTCTTTAGAAAAGGAACTTGAAACACTTAACCAAAAGAGCGCACTCTATTACGACAACAAAGAGGTTATTGAAAATAAAGGATCGTTCATTAAGCAGCTGTCAAAAGAAAAGAAACTTTATTTAGAAAAAGAGAATGAACTACAAGAATGCCAAGGTGCATTAATGGAATATTATAAAGAGCATGGTTCGTTAGAACAGAAGCTAAATTCTCTTAAAGAACAAAAGCAAGAATTGGCAGATCTTCGTGAAGAATACTCTGCTTATGATCTGTTTATGAGGTGCATGCACACTAATGGCATTTCATATGACATTATTAAAAAGAAGCTTCCTGTGATCAATAATGAGGTTGCAAAGGTTATTGCAAATGTTGTTGATTTTGAAGTGTTTTTTGAAAATGATGGAAAGCACATGAAAATATTCATTAAGCATCCTAAACATGAACCTCGCCCAATTGAAATGGGAAGTGGAGCAGAAAAAACAATATCAGCCATGGCTATTAGATTGGCTCTACTTTCAGTCTCATCACTTCCTAAGTCAGATATTTTTATTCTTGATGAACCCGGCACGTCGTTAGACGCAGACAACATGGATGGCTTTATTTCTATTTTAGAACTAATTAAAGTGTATTTCAAAACTGTCATCTTGATTTCTCATCTTGATAGTTTGAAAGATTGTGTTGACACACAGATAGTAATAGATAAGAAAGATGGGTTTGCCCATATAGCTGTATGAGGATTGTGAATGGCAGTATATTATGTTAGAAAAAGCATAGGAGACGACTCCTCAGGAAATGGAAGCTATGCCGCACCTTATCTGACTGTCGAAAAAGCAGCCACTGTTGCTGATGACGGCGCTGGTAATATTGTTGAGATATTAGATTCAGGGGTTTATGAGGAAACTGATATTGAGACGTTTGTTAATGCAATCACCGTTAGAGCAACTGGCACCAATTCTCCAACATTAGCAGGCGATATGTCAGATCATTATGCCTTTAAGTCGTATGCAAGTGGGAACTATTATGAAGGCTTAAATTTTGTTAATTATGTGACTAGCCCTCATGGTGGTGGTAATGGCGCTGGTAAATATTTTAAAATGGACGGTTGTGTGGCGCACTATACTGGCACACAAAACGTGGTTGATTCCACCACCGATGGCATGTCGGAAATCCACAACTCTAAACTTGTATCTTATGGGAACAACACAATTACTGTTAATCATAATCGATATTTTTTAGTTACTAATTCTGTTTTAGCTACGAATGATGTTGGGAGCGCAGTGATTATGAGTAGTAAAGGTTATTTTAAAACTACTGCTAGTTTTTGTACTTGTATAGGTAGTGGGTACGATGTTGTTGCTGAGAGAAGCTATATTTTAATGTCAGGGCTAGCAAAAGTAAAGAATTGTATTATATCAGGAACTGGAATTGGTATCAATGCCAATGTGAGTGAACATAACTTAGTTCATGTTACTTCGGGCGAATCGACTGCGCTCCCATGGGTAGAATATACTACCAACCATCACTATAATGATGACGCCGGCATTGAGGCTAGAACAGCTAGTTTGGGAGAAATCACAGGAGATCCACTATTTGTTAGCGGTTCACACACTGGAGTGGAGAATTCAATCAATGGTGATACACATTTTGCCTCACAAGACTTTAGTTTACAACGGCTCTCACCAGCAGTTGACGCGGGAGCACGTGATGGTTGGTGGGATGGCTATGACATAATAGACACGAAAAGAAAGCAAGGGTGCACCTGGGACATAGGAGCTTATGAATATATACCAATTGGTGGGAATTGGACAGAATATGAGTCACATGAGAAGTTGAATGTAGATTCTGATTTGGCGCTAAATTCAGTTTCTAATACGTTGAAGCACGATCATAAATTTGACAAGTGCGCCAAACTTCGGCAAGCATGCTTTTCGTTAGTTGCGAGGGGACCAATATCATTGAGAGGTAGAACGATTGCCTATAAAGTAGAGTTGGGAGGCAACAAGAATTAACCATAGGAAAATACAGGAGGGATAAAATGATGAAACAAATTTTAGATAAGGGATTAAACAAGCTTATGTCACGCAAGTTGATGGTTTGGTCTACTGCCACATACTTAATGTTATTTACTAGTTCACTTGCAAGTGAAGATTGGGTGGCAATTTCGTTAGCTTACATTGGGATTCAAGGCTTGGCTGACATTGCTACACAGTGGAGACACGGCAAGTGATTACCCTGTTAGCGCTTAAAAAAATACTTAAAAAAGTATGGACATGGCTTAGGCATAATTGGTATGTTCCAGCTGTTATAGTTTATACTTTAGTATTGTGGATCCTCTTCAGAAAAAAAGATAAAGCTAGAGAAGTTTTAGAAGTAAGAGCGGAGAGCTACGAAAAACAGATCGAAGCAATCAACAAGTCTCATGATGAAGAACTTAAAAAGAGAGATGAAATCTTAACTACTTATAAAGACATTGTTGAACAACTAGAAGAAGAGTTTGAAGAGGACAAAAAAGAACTAGATACAAAGAAGAAACAAGAAATTAAAAATATAGTCAAAGAGTATCATGACAAACCAGATGAACTGGCGGCTCTTATGGCTGAAAAGTTTGGTTTTATTTATGAGGGGAATAATGAATAAAGAGGCTTTAAAAAAACAAATTAAAGATGTCATTAGGGAAGTTTTTGATTCACCATTTCTTTCCGGCGATAAAGAGCCAGAAAAAGTATTTAGCTCTTTTCAAGGCATGGAGTCT
>Ga0208012_1000023_pt1 | contig 68335 bp, 64 predicted proteins | sample 15BtaG_FD_184090 | JGI IMG/M metagenome (GOLD analysis project Ga0208012, IMG submission 184090) | Marine viral communities from the Subarctic Pacific Ocean - 15B_ETSP_OMZ_AT15312_CsCl metaG (SPAdes) (version 2) | ecosystem: Environmental > Aquatic > Marine > Oceanic | place: Pacific Ocean... | reverse complement strand
TCACGATATGTTGGAAGACCACGAAGCTCGCTTAAGGACAATCGAAAGGGAAAAGAATAAATGACAGAAAGTAATCAGACTCCACAGGAACAATCACCTGAGGTATTCGAATACCAACAGGAGACTCCTAATGAGATCATGGATACAGTCCGTGATACGGAACAATCTATTACAGCAAGTGCAGATGAAGTAAACGCTGCTAGGGAACGTGCTGCTTTTGAAACTTATGTGCAAGAAGGTGGAAAAACTATACCAGAGAACTTTGCAGACGCAGGTTCATGGTTTGATTCCCTCAAGGAAGCACAGAAGAATTATACTCAAGGTCAGCAAGAGATTGCTGAACTAAAGAAACAATACTCAGATACAGGTCCGATAAACCCAAATGCTACAGAGCCAGAGAAGCCCGTAGAGGCTGTCTCAGAACCTTTAGCTGAAGGGGAGCTACGGATCCCTCCTAAAACAGAGGAACCCGTAGAGGAGCTCTCAGAGGCTTCAGAGAATATCCTAGGTGTAGACCAAAGTAACTGGGATAATTGGTCCTATGAGGTGGCTGCCACAGGTACGCTATCTGAGGAAACTCGACAAGATATTACGAATCGTACAGGTCTTAATGGTCCTATGATTGATGATTTTCTTACGGGACAGAAAGCAAAGATGAGAGAATCATATGCTCAGGCAGGGAGTGTCGTCGGTGGAATGGAACGACTACAGTCTATGTTACAATGGGCATCTGAGAATTTATCTGAAGATGTGCAATACAGTATCAATGCTGGGATGGCTACTCCAAACATGAGGGACATTACCCTCAGAGGACTAGCGTCCAAGTATGATGCTGATGCACAATCTAAACCTATCAATAATGAGCCTGAGGCTACTCAAAATAGAGTAAACCAAACGGCTACTAAACAAACCTACACCACCTATACTACAAGACGTGAGTTCTTACAAGATAGGAACAACCCTAGATTTAAGGTAGAACCTAAGTTTAGGGAGGCTGTAGAACAACGCATGATGCGTACAAATTGGAATACATTACCTGAATAATTGGACGATCAGGTATACATCGGGAATAGATACCTTAAGTAAATCCCCCTAAGGGCAATGGATGACTTATAAATTCTATGACCACCACAAGTTAGACTCTCGCTGCAGGGAATAATCTATATGTGTTAGTAATAGTCCTATATTTTAACCTTTATATAAGGAGTTTAGTATTATGGCTGATTCACTCGGTAATACTGACATGGGGTATAGATCCTCAACAACTGCAGCAACTTCGGGGGCAAACCCTCCAGGTAAGCTGTGGCTACCAGTTTGGTCTGGTGAAGTAATTCATGCTTATGATGAATATAATATGTTCGAAGGTTTGGTAAACTCAAAGACGATCCCTAGTGGTCGATCAATGGAATTTCCAATCACAGGAACAGTAGATCTCGAAGCTGCATGGGATGCAGGTGAAGAGCTAATGGGTGGAACAAACTCAACAGCTACTACATTCCAAGTAACATTGGATAAGCGTCCAATGGCGGCTCACTTTGAACTTGACAACGTAGACCTCATGGTAACCCAATGGGAATACCGTGCAGAACTCGCTCGTCAAGCTGGTTTGGTTCTAGCGAATACACGGGATAAGCAAATTGCTGCTTACCTAGTACGTGCTGGTGCTGAATCTCAACGAGACGATGCTAACGCATCAAGTGACGACGATCCACGTCCAGACATGAGTCTTGACAATGCGTTGTACTCAGATGCAGACTTTGCAAATCTCGGGCTTTCAACTGCATCCTCTTCAAAGCGTATTGAAGCTGCTCTTAAGGTACTTCAAGCTATCGAAGACTTCTGTGTTCACCTCCAAGAAAACAACATCCCTGTGGGTGGTGTATATTGTGCTGTAACGCCACAAGCGTTCATGGACATTCGTTCACTTGGTGTAGCAAGAGCTGCAGATATCAGTAATGTTTACAATGCTCAACCAATGTTTGGTGGTGTTGCACAAGCTGGTGGTCTAGGTGCTCCGTGGAGTAATCCACTTGGTGCTCTTCAAGACTCACTTGAATACATGGGCTGTAAGATTATTAAGTCTAATCATATCCCTTCAACCGATGCTCCTACGCTCGGTGAAGCACGATATAACCTAGACTTCTCAACAGCTGGTGTTAAAGCTTTGATCTGGCAAACAGGTTGTGTAGCTTCCCTAAGACTACAAGGTCTTAAGGTTGATACAGTGGATGACATACGTAGAAATACTGTGTTTACAGTTGCTAGTATGATGGGTGGCACAGGCGTTCTACGTCCTGAATGTTGCGCTGTCATCACAAGTGACGCTAGTACTACTACTCGTGCTGCATTAGCGACCGATCTCGGTAGTAATTTCGCTACTGAATATGGTGCAAATAACGGATAACAACTTTAGTTATACGTACTTCGGGCTGGTCCCCCTTCGGGGGGATTGGTCTTTTATTTAACAGGAGGATATCATGGGCTATATCACAAGATTAGATGCCGTCAATGAAATGCTATTAGCAGCAGGTGAATCACTAGTCTCTGACTTAGAGGAATCCTCTGGTATCGACACGGAAGTTGCTGAGTTCATGCTCAAGAAAGTAACTAACGAATTCCAAATGCGAGGCATTGCTGGTAATAAGTATATTAAGAAACTTAAACCAGATACTAATTTAAGAATAGTCTTACCATCTGATTGTTTATCCGTAGATTTACTAAGCCATCATGTAAGTGATAACAGTGCAGATGGTTATGACGGCTATGTTATAGAAACAGGCATACGAGGAGAACCTAATGGCTACCTTTATAATGTTACAGAACAAACAGAATACTGGGATGCAGGTACTGAGTATACTATAGAGATAGTGCAAAGAATCAGGTGGGAAGATATGGATACGGCAATACAACAGGGGATTATATCCTCGGCTACACGCTGGTATCAAATGATTACCCAAGGTGACGGAGAGGCTGACCAATACCTAGCACAGAAAGAGATGCGTAGTATGGCTAAGGGAAGGGCATCGGATATTCGACACCGTAGAAGAAATATCTTGAATAATAGTTTAATTAACAGAGATAGAATGACTTCTAACGATCCCTCCAGATTTAGATTCTGGAATTTTAGGGGTTAATATGGCTAAATCAAAGAAGAACTCACAAGTTAGATTACCAATTAATACTCTCTCTAGTGGTGTGGGCAGACAAGCCCCCAGTAAGAGACTACCAACAGAAGCCGAGAACATTGATAACGCTTTCGTTACTTTAGAGAGATCTATATCCAAACGAGCAGGGTCTCAGATTATATCCGAGATAGATGGGACAAGAGTTGATCTAGGTATTACAGATATCTTAGGTAAAGACTTATGGTTCTTTTGGTTTGATCTTTCAGAAGAATCTAGGTATCTTATTATTGTAGATTTTAATGCTGAGAATAGTTCTGATAGATTACTATGGATCTTTAGGGTTCTGGCTAGTGGGTGGAAAGATATCTCACCTGATAATGGTATTATATCTTCAGCTCTGAGGAGTTATCTAACATACAGACCAGTAGGCTCTACCACAAATGCTAGACAATCTTTAAAGGGTATCTCAGTTGGACAAGATGTACTTCTTTTGAACCGAAACGTCAAAGCAGGATTTAGTTCAACCGATGGTGGTCCTGCGTTTAGAAGCTCAGGTACTATAGGTACTTGGGAATATGATATAATTGAGGGCGGTACAGGATATGATTCTACTACAGAATACACTACAACTAGTGATAATGGGTCTGGATTAATCTGCAAAGTCTCTCAATCAGCTGGTGTTGTAGATGGTATCTTAGATATTATAAATGCAGGAAATGATTATCAGTTAAACGAGTTAGTAACCATAGGAAGCGGAGGAGCTACAGTAAGACTCTTGAATCCTCAGAATTATCTTTATAATTATGACGGCTCTACTAGTACTACAGTAGACAGTAAGGGAAAACCTATTGGATACTATACATCAGCTACTCAAGACCCACAAGCAAAAGCCACAGAATGGAATACATACGAAGATTACTTAGCTGGTGATCTTGTAGTGTATGGTTCAGGCGGTAGTGATCGTAAGATCTATGAAGCAAACCAAGACATCACTGGTACAGGTGGAGCAGACAATCCTGTTACAGCTACTACTGAATGGGACGAACAGAGGGATGCACAGTTACTATTAGTAGAAGACTGGGTATACCCCGACGTAGAGAATCTAGACCTAGGACAAGCGTTATCTGACTTTAGTGAAATTAAGTTTCCTCCACTATCTACAGACATGACAGCAAATAATGGTGCTTCCCGAACAGGAACAGGCGATAGAACAGAGGCTGTATTAGCAGCTCTTTATCCAGACACTGGAGATTCAGAGGGACGTGGTAAAGTTTACTTCGTTAGTGGTACATACCTATCTACACTGCCGGGATATTATAGAATTATTTCTAAGACTCCAGAAGATGGAGGAAAAGGACGACCTTATACCCAACGTGTTAGGACTCCTGACAAACATAGCTACTTAGATATAAACAGAATGCCCGTGTTATTATCCTTAGTTGATACAGATTCCTTTAAACTCGAGCCTGTCTCTTGGGATACAAGAACAACGGGAAGCATTGACTCCAATCCAGGACCCTCTGTATTTACAAATAGAGACGGAACCCTACGACATATTGAGATTAACTCAATGGCTTTTTATAGAGGTAGATTATTCTTAAGTGCGGCAGATACATTATTCTCCTCTAGAATTGGAGACTTTGATAATCTATGGCTTAATGATCCAGCGAATATTACATCAGGCGATCCTCTAGATCTTCAAGCCTCATCAAACAAATACTCAAGAATTAATTCGATGATACCATTCTCGGATTATCTCTTCATTAACACCGATAGTGATACTCAGTTTGAGCTCTTGGGATCTGAGAACCAGATCACACCGTTCACAGCTGAGTTAGCACCTACGGCATTCTATAGTACATCACCGATGGTTGATCCAGTACTTATGGGATCTCAGATATACTTCTTCTCACCCAATAGAATGTATCTATACTTTTCATCCGAGGCATCTAATCTTAATACCGCAGTAGAGGTTAGCTCACATTGTCCTAATTATATACCAAGTGATTATGCTGCCGTTGGTGTAGCAGCGTCTCGAGATACTATTATCTTTGTAGACAACGATGATAAAAGTAAGATGTATTTCTATACTAATAGATTCTCAGGAGATCGTGTTATACAAAACTCATTCTCTAGGTGGATACTAAAGGATACTGCAGAAGTTTTAGGATTAACATTCTTTGATGATGATCTGTATACTATTACCTCCCAACAAGATAGTGCTGGGACCTCTTATTTATATCTAGAGAAGACATCAATGTCTGATGAGGAATATGATATACCTAGAATAGATCACAAATACCTATTAACACTCACTGAGAGTAATGCAAGTTACTCAAGTGTCTCTGATTCTACGACATATACAGTACCTTACCTAGATCCTCTTATTGATGAAGTAATCTTCCAAGTAGGGTGGGGCGAAGAAGAATACACCAGACAGGCAGTAGTATCTGTAACGGACGATCCAGTTGCAGAGACAACAGATATTACCATATCAGGTAACTATAGTACTGTGGGTAATAAAATATATTTCGGTAGAATGTTTGAGATGAATGTAGAGCTTTCCCCTCTTTTCTATCGAGACAAAGAAAACAATGTCGTCAACGGAGTATTGAACCTAAGAACATTATCAACACGTCATTTTAACACAGGTAACTACACCATAGATGTAAACAGAAGAGAACGCTCAGCATTCTCTAGTATCTTCAATGTAAATCAAATAGATAGTTTCAATACTACCTTATCAAACTTCAAACTCTACGAAGAACACGGAGAGTTTACCAGTAAAGTCTACGGATATGCTTCCGAGATTCAAATTTTTATCAAGAGTGATTTTCCTACTCCATGTAATATAACAAACATAGAGTTAAGGGGATTCTTCAAACCAACCTATAGTTCAGTCTTAGACTAAGGAGACAAAGCGTGGCAAACATTAATACTAACGATGAGTATGGCTCATTCGTAAAGTACACTGGCAATACTGGTCAGTTTACTTATTCATATAGTAGTCTAACCCTGAATAATTCAGTGAGCGACCAAGACCAATTAGTAATCTTACGACAGCATACCCCAACATCAACATTCGAAGCCGCCTCCACGCCTGACGGTCTCGGAGGAACAAAGATTACGGGAGCAGAACAATGGGAAGTGTGGTCATTACCTAATGATTCTTCTTCTGGTAGTTCTATGTATACTATAGATGATACTGCCAAGACAATTACCCTGTCTTCCACAGCTTCAGATTACGTATGGGATAGATCAGGGACATCAATCAATCTTCCTGTATTTGATCCTGACAATGATACATTGATTATCGTAAGAAAAACACATGGAGTTAATCCTTTTGTTTCCTGGAGCTCTGGTTCTAGGTTAACATCCTCTCAACTAAACCATGAAACACAGCAACTCTTAAATCTAACTCAAGAAATACACGACAAAATCTTTAAGACAACAGATCTTAACCCATTCTATGGAACTGCTGATGGCATTTGTCCTCTCGGTTCTACAGGTAAGATACCTTCTTCATATGTTGATAGTACCTCTTTTGATCTTAGTGATCTATATGTATACACAGGAGATGGACTTACAGGTGGGGATAACTTAAGTGATAGTATTACGTTATCCATAGATCTCCATAGTGATACGGCTCTAAGTTTCACTAGTGGTGAACTAACGATTACCTTGAATTCCAATCATCTTGAGTTTGCTAGTAATGTGCTTGATATAAAACTAAAGTCCTCTGGTGGACTCCTTGCGGATTCTACAGGAATCTATGTAGATCTAACTGATAGTACAACAACAGATGATTCTACTAAAGCTTTGTCTGCAGCTGGTGGTAAGACAATTCAAGATTCTATTGATCTCTATGGTTCAGGTATAGTATATTTAGGTGAGTTTGATCCCGCTGATCCACCAACTCCTCCTGTTCTTGAAGCAGGAATGACATATGATGTTATCGACGATGGCACTACAGCTACTCCATTCTTAGATGAGGACAGTGCTACCATCGCAGTAGTAACAGGAGATTTCTTACGATACAAAACAGAAGGTGATGATGGATGGTATGTAGCTAAACCCCCAACAACTAATGACCTGTCTGCATATTTTAGAGCTGATGGTGCTACAGCAGCTACGGGAGACTTTGACTTAGATTCAAACAAAATAACTTCTCTGGGTGAACCTGCGGCTAGCACGGATGCAGCAACAATGAACTATGTCGATAGTGTAAAGGTAGAAGATCTTGCGGATACTTCTGGTAGTGCTGCTGAGGGTACAATCCTTAGACATGATGGAACCGATTGGGTAATGGCATTACCTAGTGATGCTACCGATGGCTTAGCACTGGAAGATCTAAATGATACTTCGTTTACAGATGTAGGAGCCAATGATATTCTTTTCTATAATGAAAGTACATCTAAGTGGGAGAACTCAGCTTCATTTGCTGATCCACAATCATTCTACAGCGGCGGAGTAGGAGACAACGCTATTTCAGGGGGTCTTACTGGAGGATACGGCGATGGATCTACTGTCGAATTCACCTTAGGAGAAGTACCTAATACTACAACCTCAGCTAGTGTTATCGTTAACATCGACGGGGTTACCCAGAAAGCAACCGACTATTCAATTAGTGGTTCTACACTTACGTTTGATACAGCTCCTCCTCATAGCTCAGAGATATATATAGTTGTCTTTGGTATTGCTCACACAGGTGATGCTAGTAGCAGCTACGTTACAAGTACAGGATCAACCACAGGAAGAACACTGGCTACTAGGTTTGCTGAGTTAGTAAATGTTAAAGACTATGGTGCTGTGGGAGATGGCGTTACTGATGACACTACGGCTATTATCGCTGCTTCGGCAGCTTTAGGTAGTGGACAAACCTTATACTTCCCTAGTGGGACTTATCTCATAAGTCGTTCTGGGTTTTCAGACTTTACATCTGTTTATGGTAATAATGTTGTAGATTTAACAGATCTTGAGAACATTCGTTTACAGGGAGATAATGCAGTAATAAAAATAGTAGACCACGATATATCCACCTATGGTGGGCTAATGTTTGCTTCTTTAACGGATTGCAACACTGTGGTGGTTGAGGGTTTTCGTTTCGATATGACCTTCACAGGATACAAAACAAGTTCTGAATACTACCCCTTCTGTGGTGCTATTAGAATGGGATCTGCAAGCTCTGCGGATGACCAAGACCCCTCAGACCTTCTCGGTGATATCTTAGTTCGTGATTGTAAGTTTAAGTTATATCACCCATTGGGTTCCTATGGAGTTCAGGAGGACTCGGAGAATTATTATGATGGAGACTACAATAACGGTTTCAAGGTTTTCTCTGTATTTGTACACGCACCCTATCTAGGGGATGAGTATAGTGCTGCTGCCCGTAACTGTACTATTAAAGATTGTATCATAGAAGAAGGGCACAATGCTTATGGATTCTGGGTCTGGTCTACGCATAGTGTAAACTTTGATAATCTTACTGCGGAAAGCTGGGTAACTATGAAATCGGCTGTACCTTCTGGTACTTTCAACGGTGGTGGACCTCCTTTTATACGTCACCACCAATTTCATACAGCAGGTATGAAGGTGACTAACTGCAACTTTCGGGCTAGACCTTCTGGTGAACGCCTTACAAATTTTCAAGGCATAGGTGAGTTCGTCAGTGCAACTACCAACCTGTCTGGAGACACATGGAATTATGCCATAGGCGAATACATCATATCTAATAATATTATTAGACATGGATTAGGTGATTCTAATAACTCTGTATCAGATTATGTAGTAACCCTTAATGGGTTTGGTCACATGATTGTATCTAACAATATGTTTGATGGTGAAGATGGGGACACAAACACATACCAAGCCTATGGTATTTTTTATAACTCATGGGCTACCGATGGAAATGGTGTAGGGTCTTTAATTATAGACGGTAACGTGTTTGGGCGATGGTCAAGAAGCCAAAACATAGCGATAGCCAATGGCACTAATGATAGTGAGTATGAGAGAAGGTTAAAGCAGTTAAGTGTTACGAATAATATAAGTCTTTCCCAGTCTCAATATTTTTGTTGGGTGGGAAACAATAATACATATACCTACGAGGGTGTTCGCCAGATAAACATATCAGACAATATAATTGATGGTGATAATTCTGTTTATGATAACGAAGACGAAAACTCACGAGCTATCTTGATAAAAAGCAACCAATTAACAGACAGCATAAATATATCCAACAACCACATTAGAGACAAATACTTTGGACTACACCTAAGCAATGTATCTAATAGTAACTCTTTAACGCTTTTGAATAACACTTTCTATGAGGTAGCTGTAGAACTTGAGGGTACTGTTACTTCTGAAACACAGTGTATAGGAACATTGGATGTTACTGGTGATATTACTGGTAATGTCACAAGTACAGGATCTACAACGACTCGTAGTTTGGCTACCAGGTTTGCTGAGGTTGTAAATGTTAAAGACTATGGTGCAACTGGAGATGGTGTTACAGATGATACTGTGGCTATTCAAGCTGCTTTAGATGCTAATAAGCCTATTTATATTCCTACAGGTACATATAAAATAACCACAACTTTGGAAGTAACAGGACAGAATGTTCATATTACAGGAGACGGCAAGGAAAGTATACTGGATACAGCCTCACTAGCTGTTGATGAATTATACGCCATTAAGATTAATGGGGATGGTTTAACATTACTAGAGACAAACCCTACAGCGATTACAGCAGGGGATACAGAAATAACACTTAGTTCCGCACCTAGTGTTAGTGTGGGTGACACGATTGTTATACATAATCCTACAGATTATAGCTATAGCCCAGCTCGTGACTACTACACAGCAGGAGAACAAATTACTGTTAAATCAGTAGATGGTAATACCATATACTTTACATCTGGGACGTATGATTCTTATGCTATAGGGGTTAATATCTATAAGAAAGATTCTGTAAGTGTAACCCTTAGAGATTTCCAAGTTATAGGCTCCCCAACAACCTTATCTGAATATGGTCTATACTTAAGTTACTGCCGTAATGTAACTGTTTCAAATATTAGAATATTTAATGGTGGTAGGTATAGTGGGATCACTTTCAAACAGTGTTATGGGGTTTCTGTAGATGCCTGTGAGTTTGTTACCACAGAGCCTGGATCGTTAGATGATTCGAATACCTACCCTATGATAGTATCTAACTCTCAAGATGTAAAAGTAACCAACACCAGAGCCTATAGTCCTTGGCATGCAGTAGCTGTGGGAGGTGGAAGCGGTGCTGGTGCAGTTCCGAACAGAGGTGTAACATTCACAAACTGTGAACTAGAGACAACTACAAATGTATTCCCAGCAGATTTGCATGGTAACTGTGAGCATTGTGGATACTACAATTGTACCCTTAGAGGTGGCGGTTCCACAATGGGCGCACATAGTAATTCATTTATTGGAAATAGAATTATTACCATGAATAGAGATCACACTACAGGAGAGCCTGTAGATGAGGGAGCCTCATTATGTTGGTATGCTTCTGGTGCTATTGGTTTTGGTTTTGTCATTGCTGATAACACACTAGAATCAAATGGTTGGTATAGTGCTACAGGGTTTGGTCAGTTCCTCAGTTTTCATGTGGCTGAAGATGGTGGATCTGATGACTATGCTTTAACCCCTGGAGATATGGTCATATCTGGTAACAGTGTAAAAGTGTTGGGGGATTCGGGTGAAACCACCTCAACTCGTCCGTTAATCCGAATTGACAGGAGAGCCACAACTGGATACGCGGGTGTATCTTTAACAGGAAATACCTTCTTTACAGAACACACATCAGCAACCGAAATTAGGATTGGTGAAGCGGATGCAACCATAGACTCAGTAACTATAACGGGAAATAAACTTGATGGTGTTGGTTTACTATTGCGACATATTGACAGAGTAAAACTGTCGGGTAATGAAATTAACCCAACCCGTTTTGATGGAACATTCTTAATAAGTCTATATGAGATTGAAACTCTTATACAAGACGAAAAAAGACAGATTTATATTGATGGGGATACATGGACAGATGTTTTATTGATATTACATAATACCACTAACTGGAGTTCCTCTATCGTATCCCTTGAGGGTGTAGACTCAGGAGGAGGATCGTATGGTAAAGTTAGATTTACTAATAAAGGTAATACTTCAACTACTAACTCAACCATAGATACTTACGAGGATGGTAATTTAGTAACTAATGAACTTATACGGTATGTACACGATGGAGTCCAAACAAACATCCAAGCGAGAGCTGACTCTGCGACAGGTAGATTAGCGTTGAGCTGTGAATATGTAGTAACAGCCAGACCAGCCGATTACAAAGATTTAATATTATATTGGAAACAATAATGTTTTGGAGACATAATAATGGAAGAAATTAGAAAACTATGGACACAGCGAAGCAAGGAATTAAAAGAAAAAATATCACAGGATAGAGCTATAGAGCCAGCTATGGTAGATAAGTTTGAATTACATGCTGATGCTGATGCATATATTGCAGCGTATGATATTACAGATGATGAGATTATTGCAAGTGTTAAGGCACGATATTTACAGTAGATGAGTATAAAACCCCTTCACAGAAAACCCTAAAACATGACCCACAAAGTCGTGAAATTATTAGATAACTAAAAACCTAAGTTACAGGCTCAGCCTGTGGATACCTTATGACTACTAAACAAACCAGGAGAATCAAATGACTCTAACTAAATCTAATCTGAGAATGCTAGACTCAGGTTTCATAACGCCCCTCGACTATGGGGCAGCCGGAGATAACTCCACTGACGATACAACAGCTATCCAGTCAGCATTGGATTCTACTTACGGTGTTATTGATCTAGCAGGTAAAACTTATAGAATCACATCTGAGCTGACTCTTACTCGTGGGGGGGTTGTTATTAGAAACGGTACTCTAAGATACGACGGAGCAGAAAATACTCTGGTTAATCTATTACATATCTACGGTACAGAGGGCTCTGAAGACAATAACACCCTTACCGTAAATACAACAATCGGTTCCTCTACCCTAACGGTAGGAATTAGTAATATCGGAGATTATACAGCAGGAGAGTGGATACAAATCACAGGAGTTGCTGATGTATCCTCTAACAGTGGTGGATTTCTACATGGTGAACTCCATCAGATTTATAGTAAAGACTCTGCAGGAGGTACCTTAGAACTATTGACTGCCGTATCAGGGAATCTAAAAACCTCAGATACTACTAAAGCACAACAGATTACTACAATGTTAGAGAATATCATTATTGAGAACATGACATTCCAAGGAAGCGGAGAAACCACTACTGAGCTAGTAGGTTCCACCCCCTTGGCTACAGACGGCTCTACAGCTACTGTCACAGTTACTCAAACAGCTCATGGTCTTTCTACTGGAGATTCTGTATACATCTCTCAGGCAGAGGCTACAGGTGGTATAACAGGGGCTGATATTACAGGGTCATTTACGGTTACAGTAACAGATGCAAATACCTACACCTACACAGCAGGAGGTACATCCTCTTCAGCTACATCTGGTGGTGGTAGCTCGGTTGTAACAACATATGGATTAAATCGTGGTATTTATGCTAACATAGTATCTAATGTCCATGTTAAGAACTGTACATTCAAAGATCTTACTTATAGTGTTGTCTTTGAAAAGGTATACTCAGGATCTATAGATAACAATACATACTATGGTCCAGGATATCCTGAAGAAGCAACATTGAAATTACTTAGCTTCTGTTCTAGGATATCAATCCGAGATAACAAACTATTGTATCCAGGTACTGCAATCAAAGTAGGAGACACAGCAGGTTCTACTACTCAAGTAAATATCCACGATAACCTAGTAGATAATATAGGTTATATTGGAGTAGATATATCTCCTAATGTTCGTCAGGTACGAATCAATGATAATACCTTTAGATTCCGTAACAGATTTACAGACAATGATTCTTATAGTTATGGGGTCTATAATCAAGGTTGGGACTGTGATATTGTGAACAATACATTCGATGGGGTTACAAACACAGGAATACTATGGGGATGTTACGCTAAAACAGATTCTATCTTTGGTGATTCACCTGATAATACAGACCTACCTACGTCTTATCTACCGTTTCCTGCCTGTCATATCTCAGGTAATACTATTCTAGGTAGTCAAGATAATAAAGCAAACTACGCTATCCAAATTAAGAATGGTATCTCAGGAACTGGACATATTCATGGTATGCGTATCTTGAATAACTATACCTATGGGTTTAACTCAAGTGTATACCTTAACAATACAAGTAGTATTGCTACTGAGACAAATCCAGGATGGAAGGATACAATAGTATCTAATAATGTATTCATATCAACACCCGATAGTAATGCTAGTGATCCACATGGTATTCATTTTAAAAACGACAGTGCTCAAACGAGTAGCTACGCCCTAAGATCCTTGTTTACTAATAATATCTTCGATGATAGATCTACAGATACTAACATCAATCTAGCTAACCTAGTTGATCTATATGATAATACTAATAGTAAATACCTTAACGCAAGTAAGAGCAACTTCATGGGTAATATTCTAAATGCCGATGCTAGCACAACAAGTAAGGCATTGGTATTTGCTACCTCAACATCAGACACAAGCCAAACAACCGAGGGTGTCAACCTTATGGGTAATATCTTTGTAAACTTTGGTACTACAGACACAGAAGATGATGTCTTAACTGACATCTCAGGAAATAGCCACTACTTTGTTGGTACACCTACAGGAGATACCTCAGCAGATGATGCAACATTCTGGGGATTGAACGTATGGAGTAGTATTGAAGATACAGGCTGGACAGGAACAACATGAGTAATATAAATAAATTAAATGAATTACTCTTAGGTCAACTACAAGAAGATTTAAGAGATCAGAGTAAATGTACGCCGGGATTGTATCAAGTTATCCGTGGAGTTATTAATGATAACCGAGATAAACTAGACGAGATTCCAAACGAAGTGTTAGACGAAATTGAAGAGATGGTAAAGGACACTCCGTTTAAGTTTGGAACCTAGTATCGGGCATTATAATAGAGGAGAAAACACATGACCAACATACCACAAGAGATGATAGATGATTTTAGAAATCATATGTGGGCTTGTTTTAAGTACCTTGGTCTAGGTGACCCAACTCCTGCTCAGTATGCTATGGCAGATGCACTACAGAATGGTGAGAAAGACATGCAGTTACAAGCTGGTCGTGGTTTCGGTAAGTCCGTAATCACAGCTTGTTTAGCTTCTTGGTTTCTCTTAAGAGATTCTAACTGTACTATCATGGTTGTCTCAGCAACCGGAAACAAAGCTACAGAGTTTATCTCTATGACTAGGAAGATCTTAGACCTAGTACCATACTGTGAACATCTAAAACCTGGAGATCATACTACAGACAATGCCTTTGCTTTTGATGTAGAATGTCGTACTAAGATTGGTCAGGATAAATCTTGCTATGCTAGAGGTATCTCTTCACAAATCACAGGGTCTCACGCAGACTTTGTAATCGGAGATGATGTAGAGATCGAAGGTAACTGTGAAACCGCAGCATCCAGAGATAAGCTTCTAAATAAGGTACATGAGTTTGAACAAATTAGGAATGTTGGCGGTCGGGTTATTCTATTGGGTACTCCGCAAACCCAAGAGAGTATCTATAACCAGCTTAAGGAAGGCTATGGTGTTACCAAGTTTCCTGCGGTTATGCCCGATCCCAACATCCCCAGTGAAGTGGAAGACGTAAACGAATGGATTCTTCAAACTGGACTTGAAGTAGGGAAACCCACTCAACCTGAAAGATTCCCTGAAGAAGTACTTATACAACGACAGGCTAAGATTGGTCCTAGGTTATTCTCACTACATTATAAACTAGATACATCTCTTACAGATGCACAGAAGTATCCATTGAAACTTAAAGATTTAATTGTGTTCGATATAAATCCAGAGGTTGCACCAGAGAAGGTCGTGTGGGCATCCGCAACTCCAAACAGAACGATACCTTCGTTCGGATTAGCAGGGGATCTTATCTACGAGCCAATGTGGATTTCTCCTAACTTCACGCCATACATACAAACGGCTATGTTTATCGACCCATCAGGGCGAGGTAAGGATGAAACTGCTATATGTATAGCTTCCACATGTAATGGTTATATCTTTGTTCATGAACTCTTAGGGCTTGAGGGGGGCTATAATGATGTTACACTACAAAAGATATCTAAGCTAGCCTTTAGATATGATATTAAACTTATACGAGTAGAGTCTAACTTTGGAGATGCCATGTTCTGTCAGCTCCTTAGACCTATTATCGGTGAGACCTGTGGTCAGGTAGCTATTGAAGACTTTAGAGCAACTAAGAATAAGGAACGAAGGATCATTGCTGCCCTAGAACCTATTATGTCTCAGCATCGCCTGTGCTTCGATACACGGGCAGTTAAGGATAAGGAGACCCAGCTACAGCTTACTCGTATACACGGCTCCAGAGGCTCTCTTAAGCGTGACGATAGGGTGGATATCCTAGCAGCTGCTATTAGTTACTGGGAAGACACCATTGGTCTTAATGTAGATCATGCTGTAGAGAAAAATAGAGCTAAAGAAAGAGATGAGATCGTAGACCAATGGCTAAGTGATGACCGTATCTATGGATTGCTATCCAAGAAGGTATCAGGAGCCTTGAGATTAACAGATAAAACAAATAAAAAGAAACGCAATAAGCGTTCTTGGAATTAGGAGATACTATGTTTGATGATATACCATACTTGGTAGACCAAGCAATCTCTATGGCACCGCCTGGAGTTATAGATGCAAATAAACTAGAGAAAGAACTCAAAGCAGGTAGAGCTGAGAATCTAGTAAATCCTCACCTTAAACAATTAGCTCAAGCAGACCTACCTGTAGAGTCTTTTATAAGACTAGGATTTCAGCAACCCAAGATAGAAGAAAAGAGAACCTTCCCCTCTGGTGAATATGATATGATATCAGCTAAGGAATACGAAACATCTACTGGTCTATCTTTATATGATGGTAATCATTATGCATCTAGGATACCCACGGGACCCAATGTAGGACTACTATTGAAATCAGAGAAGCATGAGACATTCGGTAGAATGTTACGTGGCGAGAGAAATGCAGGTACTGTATTATACAGACGAAGAGATCCAGAGGGTAACAAAACCGTTCTAGATAATCGTCTATTTTCTTTCCTCCCTGGAGACAAGGTAGATACTAGTTTGTATCGCCCCGTCCCAGAAGAACAGATAAACAAATGGAGATTCTCTTCGTATAATATCTCTGATATTGCCGATAGTATCATACCATTCGAAGTAGTCCTAAGTGTTCCAGAACAATGGGGATACGATAAGGCATCTGACACCTATAAAGTTTACTTAGACAGTAAAGGTATACCTACGATTGGAATTGGCGGTAACATAGGTCCAGATCGCAAGCATAAATTCATAGAACAACTAGAGATTGTAGCACCTGAGAAAAACTATGACGATATACTCTCAGGTGAACTAGGGCTTACAAGATCAGAAGTAGATCAGATATTCATGATGAATGTTAGAGAACATACCATAACAGCCGAAGGTCTTAAGATAGAAACCGAGAAGAATAGTGGAATCTTTGTACAACCATTCGAGAATCTATCAGAGTTTCCTCCGTATCTACAGCAAGCGATAATCAATGGTGTCTTTTGGTCGATGCTTACTCCAGCCAAGAGTCCTAATACCATGCGTATGATTGCTCGTGGAGATTGGGAGGGAGCATCTAAAGAGTTTCTTGATGGTAAATGGCAGAGAGAACAAAAAGCAAAGAATGGGTCTACATGGCAAAGGTTCGTTCTAATCTCTGATGCATTAGATAGATATGGTAAAGAACTCAAGGGAACAGAAGACTCTGGATACATCATGCAAAAAGGAGATACTCTTTGGGGAGTATCACAAGATCTTGGTATGACAACAGAGGAATTACAAGAGATGAATCCTGGGTTAGATCCTACGAATATTCCTGTGGGCTATAGACTTAAGACTAAGGCAGCTGAGGCTATAAAATATGGACAAAGAGTTGATGGAACTATGAAGGGAAGCGGATTCTTAGGTCCTATTAAAATGGACGATGGTCGTACTATGACTGAGTTATCTATAGGAGTAGAGTTTGATGGGAAAGAAACACTAATTCCAGCTATTGTTCCTACCCTTACAGAAAAAGAAATAGATCACTTAAAAGGCGGGGGGAAGATAACGGACGAGATTTTTAAGAAAGCAGTAGACCACGCCAAACAAAGAATGTCTAATGGATTAAGCCCCTTTAAAGAAATTAGTAAGACTGATAATGAAACCTTTTGGAAAGACTTGGGTATAGTAGGGGGGTTAGCAAGTGTGGGAGCAGGGGGATTACCTGAAGATGTAGCTTTTGGAATGACCGAAGAACAGTTCGCGATGTGGGAGAAGGCATCAACTCCAGAAACTAAAAGACTGATAGAAGCCTCTATAAGAGATAATATACATATAGCACAAACAAAGAACTATGACTGGGATTTGTTATTCGAAGAATTTGAAGCCCTCTCTCAGGGAAGTAAACAAGACCATCCTGAGTATCCTTTTGATATAGACTCAGCCAAAGAGTATAAGAAGCTTTCAAAAGAATCTGGAATTAAAAACATCCAAGAACAAGTGCCCCCTTTATCCGATTCTTGGGACAGTTTTATCGAGAACTTACCAGAGAAAAACAATGCACACAGAAAAGCACGGGTTAATTCTTTAGTATCTGACCTAGGTGTAGATGGAATAGTGGAACTTGCAGCTTGGGATACGGGCGAATGGAAAGAATCAATTAAGCGCAAGGCAATCGAACTTGCAAGGCAAGTGGTTATAGAAGAAGAGATGGCACTAATAGAGATAGAAAGTACCCATGAACCATCTAAAGAACTACAAGATAGAAAGATAGCCCTTAGAAATTCTAAAGATGCCTTAGTAGATTACGACTACTTCGAAAGCTATCCTAAAAATAAAGGTGTTCAGATAATGGACCATAGCTTAAGAGATGCCTTATTACAACAAGGACATAACTACCAACCCACTCATATGAAAAGACCCACTCATATGAAAAGACCCCTACATATAAATGAAGGCTTGTATGCTGCAGTAAAAAATCTGCGGTTAGAAAATAGAAGTGTGGAATATATCCTAACATTAAATTCTAAGTTGGAAAGAAGAATGAATCTTACTGGAGAAATAACTGAAGCCTTAGGAGGTCCTAAATCCGAGGCATTCTCACTAGAAGATAATGGAATATATAGGAAACAACTTCAAGAATTTTTCGATTCTAGAGGTCTTAAGGAAAAACGACCAAAGAAAAAGATTACGAAGAAGATTGAAAAGAAAGCGGTCTCAAAGAAAAAGCTTACAAAGAAGAAACCAAGAAAAAAAAGAAGAGGGCTTGTTCTAAACCCTGCCGAAACAAAAGCAGCAAAGGTGGCTCTGCGTCTATTAGACCCTAAAGCAAATCTTAAGGCTCTACAGAAGATGAGAGCCGCCACGAACACAAAAACAGGAAAAGCTGGTGGAGCTGCCTTCTTCTTATATAGCATGATTGGATTATTACGCTCTATAGAAGAAGGAGAGACTAAGGATTTAACCGAGGGATGGCAAGGTCCGTGGTTCCGTGAATGGATGAAAGGCATTGCGGAAATGCAGTTAGGTGGTGCAGAATCTGTTGAAAACATGACTATAGATAATCTTATGTATTATATTACATCTATCTATAAGCCTAAGGAACAGCTTAGAATTCTATCAGAAATCCCTAAGAGCCTTAAGGATGTATTCGTCGAACCTTTATTATGGGCAATGGAAAAATTGGACCAAGGCTCCGACACACCCTCAGTAACACCAATGAATTCAAGAAGTGGACAGTCTACCCCATCGGGGCAATATCCACCTTCGGTACAACAATAAGGAGATATTCATATGTACGCAGGATTAGTAATGGGCGGCTTAAGTATGCTATCAGGCATGCAAGCCAATGCAGCCCAACGACAAGCAGAAGCAGCTCAACATGCTATCCAAATGTCGAACTACAATCGTGAGAATATGATTGGTAATCTTCAGAACATGATGAAGAATATCGAAATCTCTAGAATTAATCAAGCTCGATGGAGACAGAATCGTGAGATCGCTAAAGCAGCTAATGAAAACCGTGTGCTTCAGGAGAGAGAACTCCGAAAGAGTGTCGGTGGTAAGATGATGCAGATAAGCCGTGGACGTAACCAAGCATTAGATGCCCTAGCATCCAAAGCAACGGGAGCAGGGATGACCCCCGAAAGTGGAACAGCCAAGGCATTACGTAATATGATCCTTACGTCCAGTGGTCAAGAGATGCAGTCCCTTAGGGAAAACAATTACATGGCTCGACAAAATATTATTCGTGAGCAAGAGAAAGCTTTAGCAAGTAGAGATCTATATAGTTATAATCAGGGATCTACATATTTCTCTGGTCCAGCCCCACAACTCGTACAAACAGCAAAGACATCTCCTTTAGCAGCAGCATCTATGTTTGCTAGCGGTGCAGCTAGTGGAATCGGACTGGACTCATCGGTTCAAGACACATATGGTGGCTGGTCTAATATGATACAAGGAAACTAAAAATAATGCCACAACCTAACAACAAAAAACGTAGAGAGAGAACCGGGGGTCTAGGATCTATAGAACAGTTTACCAAACTTGGACAGATTGTCGAAGAAGGATCACAAATTACTCCTGTATCTCCTCAAAATATGAAGGGGCATATAACAGCTCCTTCTTTTGCTGTAGGTCCAGGCAAACATGATCCTAATAATATCAAAGTAGCTAAAGGATCTATTCAGCAGCTCAATGAATTTGCCACAAACATGACAAGTGTTGTGGATGCCCAAGCTAAATATAAAAAAGTAGAAGAACAACGAAGGATTAAGCAGGACGAAGATAAACAAATAGAGGCTATGAATAAACTCTTAGGTCTTGAGAATGATTGGGAAGAAGGAAGAAACAATACTCTTCTCAAGAGAACTAAAGAGGCTAGAAATTATCTAACACCAGATAGACTCAATGAGGTAACTAAGTCAAACCCCCAAACAGGTGATGACGAGATAGATTTCTCTATGTTAACTAACACAGAAATCTTATCTATCTCTCAAGGTGTAGATTTTAGATCACTAGAAGGCAAGGGGGCGGCAGAAATAGCGAAAATGTTAGATGCCCTTCCTATTGAGTGGAATTTTAAGAAGCAACGACAGATACTAACAAGTAACTGGAAGACTCTTGAAACACAGATGCAAACCTCCAGAGGAAGTGCTGAGTATTATAAGGGACTGAACTCCTTGAACTCTCATATGAATGAGTTAACTGCTAGTGAGTATCGTGCCGATCTTATTGAGATTGTTAATATGCTTGATGCAGACCCTAACATCACTCTTGAAGAAGCAGATGAAATCATAGATAACTGGAATGAGGCGGTATATATAAATAATCCAGAGCTCCGTGGTAGTGGGGTATATCAACAGACTATTGAGAACATAGCTGGGAATGCACATACTACTATTTCTAGATCTCGTATTAAGGCTGTAACGGATTGGTATGACGAGATAAAAGAAGAAGGAGTAATAGACCTTTTTATTATGCAGGTCAAGGAACACTTTAAGAATGGTTCCATTCCAATACCTGAAGATGTTACTTGGAATGTAGAGGACATGCCAGCATCGTATCTTACAGACTTTGTTGTAGATTCCTTACTAGGTACTAGAGAAGATGGACCAGATTTTTTGAATCCAGAAATCATCCAAGATATGATGAGAGGGCTTGGGCTTGGGGATAATACAATCGGGTTTGATTCAGAGTCTGCAGTAATCCAGAGCTTCGTCCGAGATAAGATCTTTCCTATAGTATCTGAAAGATTCGCTGTAGAGCGAGATCTCAACACACAGATACGTAGGCAACACAAACTTATTATGGATGAGGACTCGATTGCTAGGGGAGATGTGGTAGATATAGATGATTTCTATCCCTCAAAAGGATCACAAGAAGATCTTTCTTTGTATATTAAGACTATAACAAATATCATCCATCCTAGAATTCTTGGAGGCTTTGACAATAGAGCTATTTCAATAGCTACAAATCCAGAAGGTAATAAAGAAACTAAACTTTTAGAAGGATACAAAGTCTTATCAAAGAATAATTTCATAGATATTTTTACAGCATACCATGATAGACTTGGAACATTTGATAATATCAAAGATCCTGAAGAGAGAACTAAAAGTATCAGAGACCAAGCGTTAGCCCAGAGAGAGAAAGCACTCGAAAAATTCGAAACTCAGGTAATTCAATTTGAAAAAGACGCTTCTCTGACTAGGTTCAACGCACATTTGGAATCATCTATGTTACTAGGTTACTTAACTAATGTGGACGGTTACTCTTATTTTCAAGCCCTAGTAACCAATAAATCGTTAGACGATTCTTTGGATGGTATCATACAAAATACTAAAAATATAGAGAGCTATCGTAATACTGGAGAATATAACTCTAGTATCACATACGACTATATGCATCCTGGAAACTTAACAGACAAAGAACAGGAAGATATAGGAGATCCTACTTTACTGAATGACCACTTAGGTATAATTAAGAAGACTTGGAAAGATCAGAATGGTCTCACTCATGTAGAGTACGAAAGAATTGACCCAGCAGATCCTATAGGTGTAACTGTTCATAATATGTTTAAAACAGTAATGAATACTGTAGCAGAGGCTGGGGGATCTGAAGATGCTGGGGGGGTAGATACTTTAAATGGCTTGGGTACAACATCTGGTCAAAAAAATATCTTAGAAAATATTATAGCTGCAATATCCCGAGAAGAGGATACACGCCAAAGAACCCCAGATACTCCCAATGCTATCGAGAATGCTGCAAAAGTATTAGGGGAAGTAGAGTATGAAAAGTATAAGAACTATAGCCTTCTTATGCATAATGTAAACACCACTGGAAAACTGGATAACACAGTTAAGGATGCCTTGTTAAAGAGTATACAAGATCCTAAGATGTTCCATCCTTTAATACAGTGGATGTACCTAACGGACGATAATGGTAAGTACCATATCCATGAAGCATCTCGTAGGTCTCTTATAAAAAACCTCACGACCAACGAAAACAATGCTGACTATAGAAAACTAGGATGGATTATTTATGACCTCGATAATAAACTTACTACACAAATAGGTAACCTACCATCTGATCCAGAGGAGAGAGCACAAGCATTAGGTATGATGTCTGGAGAATTATCATTAGACGAGAATATGGTGACACTGCTTAATGATGCTATAACATACGCTGGAATTAGGGAAAAAACTCGGGTGAAGGGCTTTAGTAAGGAGGTTGATAAGTTTCTTGCTGATCCAGATTATGAGGGGGACATGAATATAGACGAAGCTGCCGAGTCTCTAATAGGGGTGCTAAGTAGTGGAGGTTATCTTGAGGCAACTAGAGAAGAGGGAAGTAGGTGGAGTGACTCTAATCAACTAGCCATGTATCCTTATTACTCTAAAGTAGTCTCTACATCTCTAGGACCACAACAATTCGACCCAAATTCATACGGTGACTTTATGCAAGATATGATGTTCCGGTATCTAGAGTACCGTTTTCAGCATCCTGTTGATCCAGATACAGGAGAGTCAGAAGATTTATCTCTTAATGATTTCTGGAATAATACACTAAGCGACGAATTTGCTGCAGGAGAATGGTCAATATACATAGATGATTCCTTTGGGGCTAACGGTAGGGTATACTTTACCAAAGATACTGAAGGAGCTTTAGAAGGACCAACAACACCGATGAGAGCATGGTTTTCTACAGCCAGTAAGTATGTGATCACAGATAACTTTGATACCAATAGTATGCTATACGATACATCATCTTCTATAGATCTAACATCTCCTAAAGCTGTAGATAACATGTATAGTGCTATACGCTTAGTCATGGATGATTACTTAATTAAAGAAGATGGTTCATTCTTGGCTGATAGTGAATTCTTTAGGGGTAAATGGATAGCCCATCCAACTGTACAAGAATTTTATAATACCACAAGAGAACTAAGGGAATCTTCTCCAGATTATACTGAAGAGCATGAGTACAAAAGAGTAGTAGAGAACCTTGCTAATGCTATACATCTAGGAGAGATACCAATACCAGGAGAGATGGACACAGAAGGTAATTGGATTAGCCACCCACTTACACATACCCCAACTTCAGTAAGTTCTAATAGCAAAGCATATTCTTATAAGAATGCTGTACATGACTACATAAATATTGCAGGTAGTTTTCCATCACAAGAAGTGTATAGTATGATAGGAAACCAATTAAAAACAAGAGCAGATATTGCGATATGGGCTCTCAACTCTCACAGAGCCTCAGATAGTATAAAGTACCCCTCTGAATTTGCTAGACAGGAAATGATAAACCTAGACCAAGTATCTATACATCCTAATCCAGAAGACTTTACTCATGCAGAACTAGGAATCTTTAGAGATTCTTTTGGCGGGGAACGCCGGGATACTGAAACTAAGCTTAGTCATCAAATCAGGAAGTCTCAATTAGATCAATACTTTAATCTCTATGGAGATGGATACCCTGTCCAACTAAGACTGAGTATGCCCGATGGTACACCTATAGATGATTTTCCTACGTTATATGTTCGTAATATATACAGGGATATAGATGGTCGTTGGGTTAATGAACAGACAAGGAGTCCTGCGTTTGTAATCAACCAAAATAATATGGATGGTGCAATTACTAGAGAAAAAATTAAAAACCAAAAAGGGAAAGCATTTAGATTGGTAAGCAAAGACTCTCCAGATTTTGAAATCAATATAGTATTTCCTGATAATGTACACAATGAAGTACGAGGAGAAATAGAGGAAAAAGGCATGAGAGTTAAGTGGGACTGGAACCCAATGCAAAGGGGAGTAGCTCCTTTTATTACAGCCAAAAAAATATCTGGTGATTTGAGGGGTGGTGAGTTTGTCTTACCTTACACTTTCTCGCCATTCATACAAGAACGCTTGACTTCTGATCTTAAATAGGAACACATATGACAACATTCACAACACATCCGGCATTTAACCAAGGTCCTAGCTTTAGCGACCGACTCCGTTGGGCTAGTGATAGAGCTCCAAGGGCAATCTTTCCTGCAGCTATGAAGACAGAGATCATGGATGAAGCAGCAAGAAACAAAGTACAGGTCAATGATTCAGGGAAATCTGGAGATCTCTCTTTTTATACAGGACACCGAAGAACAGATGTTGATGACTTCTGGAAACCTAGGTTACTAACGAATAGAGCACACTGGAGATCTGGACTCTATGGAGCCTCTCCGTTTGCTGTGAATTACGATAGACAACTTGCTAATATGGAAGATAAGAATATAGAATCAAGTCCATGGAATCTTTGGGGTGGACTAACGGCAGGACAAGATGAAGAGTGGAAACTAACAGATCTTAATCCTGTAGTTGGTATGGTGAAATATAATGCAAAGGCTATTAGGTGGTTATCTAACAACTGGAACTTTGATTCGGTTATAGAAATGACCGAACAAGTAGACCCAACCTTCAAGGATTTTAAGACAGACGGATGGATAGATGCTCTAAATAAAGAGTTTGGAAAACAAGCAGATCTTGCTCGAAAAGCGTTAGAGCAGAACGGGTGGGACCCAGAGAGTCATGGGATAGGAACTAAGAATGCTCAAGCATACACCTATCTAGCAAAAAGAAGACTAAGGGATATCTATTTACAACAATGGGCTCAAAGTAGATATGATTACCAAGATTATATAACAGGGGAAAACTCTAATAAAGTCTTTGGAGATATAGGCAAAGGGCTACTTGTAGATATCTTTACTGATTACGAGATTGCTCTAGATACAGTGGTAACTATACCTCTAACAGGAGGAGTTGGGACACTACTAAAGACAGGGGGCGAAGCACTAAAGGCAGCTGGACGAATTAAACGACTTGCTGGAAGTATACGCAAAGGAAAATACTCAGCTATGATTTGGGATACTATAGATGTTCCTCTAGGTGTAGGTAAGGGAGTAAGAAAAGTTAAAGTACTTCATTTAACAGATTCTAAGGGTATCGTAAAAACTGCACCAATCTTTGAGAATGAGGTATTAGAACTAAGGAAACTAGGAGTACTTAAAGACGTTCCTTTGATTGGTAAGAAACTCGTCACAGGAAAAATGCTAGTGGGAGAATCCCGACTAGCACAAAGATTTGCACAAGGAACTAGTGAAAAATTAATAAGTAGTATGGGATGGGGCTCCATAAAATTAGGAAGTGTTGCAGAATTTCTAGCTTTTCAGAATGCTTCGAGAAGTGTTGCATCACTAGGACACACCGCATCTGCTTCAGGTATCTGGGGAGCAGCCACAGGAGTGGGCTGGTCTATTGGATCTCAGAAAGACAGACGGATAATAGCAGATCTTACTTATGGTATAGGTAATCATGACGTTACCTTTAGTGGGGGAGAGGCAGTACAAGCTTCACTGCTATTTGGTGGTGCTGGTTTTGTTCTTGGTGGAGTACTCTCTGGTTTATTTCGCGGCTCCTTCTATACGAATTTTTGGAATAGTGCTAGGAAACATGGGTGGAACCCAAGTGAAATGTGGAAGAATCGAGTATTAGGACACTCCCCAACTACCACGGTCGACGGAACTCCCGAAGGTCTTATAAAACAGTTAACGAAAGACCACTACCTAAAATTCTTAGCTGATATTCTTGATCAAACGGCAGGAGAAACAGGACATGGTGCACGATTATTAGACGATGCTATGTTCGAAAAAAACCATTTATTGGCTGATGATGTTGGTATGTTCTTAGAGTATATCTATAAGAAACTAAATGGAAACTATATTCCTATTGAAGCATTAGAACCAATTATAATGAGGTTTATAGCAGACGCAGGTAAACATGGACCTGCAAATTTAACAGAACGCCTTGCTATGAATAAAAAAAGAGCAGCTGAACTATGGAGAAAAGCACGTAAAAACATCTCAGAAGAAAAGGGCAAACCAGCCATAGAAGTTCCTGTGCCAGAAAGAGACCATTCTGGTTTAAATACTTTTCAAAGAACTAAGTTAACTACCCTTCAAAATGATATTGATACTATTCGTAAGAGAGCTAATAGAGAAAAGAAAAATGGTAGAGTGGAAGATGAGACACATAAAGCATATGATGAGGCTATAGATGCTCTAGAGAAATGGTATGAAAAAGAAGGAATAGACTTCTTGCCCACAGAGATGATACCTGAAATTAGATTTAAGGATTATAATTTTTCGGTTACAGAGGAAGGGGCATTCTTAGCTAAGCTAATCCAAATAGCTGAAAGTATAGAAGAAGCAGGATGGCGTGGTGCTCCTAAAAAAGAAATCAAAGGACTTGAGCAAGATTTTGCTAGGGCACTTGAATCAATAGATAAGACCTTTGCTCGAAGGGATAAGAAAACCCGATTACAAGCTCTTGAGGATGATATTAATATACTTATGCCGGAGATTAGAAAAGCAGGAGACGAGGGACAAGCTTTAGTTAAAGAGAAACTCTTAAATCTCTTGGTAAAAAAACTAGGAGCAGAGTCTCCGCAAGGTGATCATGCAAAAAGTGGAGCATGGTTTGATAGGGTTATGAGAAGTGGACCAGGTAAGGGTCTTACTAAGATTGCAACTCTTGGCTCTGGTTACTCTAGTATGGTGTATAGTATAGCTCATGAGATACGTCTACTTGCTCGAATGATTGATAGTAGCCACGAGGCTTTAGCAGATGATATAGCTTTGTTTGGTCGTATGAGGTCTGTATGGTCTGCACAGCGACAAGCATTTAGAGACGGTGGTCATGTAGTTACTGCTGTAAATAGGGCTGAGACGGAGCTAGGTGTTGTTTCAACTAATGTTATTCAAGACATAGTTTCAGCAAAACGACTAGCAGGTGAGGCTATCACAGCAGAAGACTTTTCAAGGGCTGGATTTAACTTTAGAGATACTGTATCTGCTCTTAAGCATGCGGAGGATATCTCGAAAGCAGTACAAACCTTTTTTGGATCTAACTTAGAGAGGGGTGTGGAAGTACAACTCCTTAAAAAAGCAATGGATTCTGATAGATACATATCAATGATGTTTGTTGATACACTTCCAGATTCAGAAATCTTACGAATCGGTAGAGAAGCATGGGAAATCCAAGCCAAAGAACTATGGCTAGATAAAACAGTAGCGTGGGTTGAACTAGAAGCATTGGGTCTTCTCAATCTAGCTAAAGATGAAGGAGGAAACATACTAGGAATCCATAGTATTCCAGAAGATTCTTTCTTTAATGTAGGTCTCCCAGTTCAAGAGATAGAGAAACTACTAACCAAACTATCTAGAGAAGACTTGAGAGCATGGCAAGGTCTTGCAGATAGAAATAGAATAGCACAAGGTCTTGACGTACACCCGAACCGATTAGACAATCTTACAGCCACACTCGAAAAGAAGAGATTAGATATTAATAAAGTATCTCCAGAAACTGTAGAGTCTTATTACAAAGGCTCCAAAGGCAGATACTTAGTAGCTCTTGGAGAAAATAATCTACCTAAAGCAGCAAAAGAACTTTATACATTACAGAGACAAATCTCTGAATTCAAACGATTTAATCCAGAATCATCTGTTGAACATTCTTTATATCTTAAAGAACATTTACAACATCTTGAAAAAGAATATGGTATAACTATTGTTGATCCAATGAGCCAACCCTACACTAAAGACGTAACATGGATTGTAGACAAGTGGCACTCAGATCCAAAACCTGGTGCTCTAACAAAAGATCCTGTAGTTATTGCAGTGAATCATCCAGAGGTTCGGCGAGGTACTAAGATTCTTAAAGAAGCTAGAGTAGTTGTCACAGATATCGTAGGTGCACAAGATATTCCTGCAGTGGGGTATATGAAAGATCTCGCAGATTCTATTGGAGTGGTTGAAAAGGGACAGAAGGTAGTACATACTCCTGTGTCAGGAGAGCCTAGATTTACTGAGCCATTAGTTATCGAAAAGATTGTTATAAAGACATCAACAGAAGACCTTGATGCAACAAGAGTTCTAAGAGCTAATGAGATTTATAAGGATAAATACCAAGGGGAAGTAGAAATCGGTGCCTTGACAAAGGATGAAGCCAGACGGTATGCAATGGAAGATGCCACTAGAGAATTAAAAAAGGCAAAACCTGAGGAGTATACGCACACTATGGTCAAGGTAGAAGGAATAGATGACCTAATCCCAAGCCATGAACTACAGACTGTAGGAAGAAACCTTACACCTGATGAGTTCGATGGAGCAGCTAAGTACTTACGATACAATAGTTTGTACAACGCAGAAGACTATGATATGCTTGGTGCACACGACCTTATGACTCTAGTGGAGGCTCTCTCTGGAACTACGCTTAGTCCTATAGAAATAGGCATAACTAAAAGAGCATTGAGAAACAGTGGGATTACATCCTCAGACTTAACAGAACATCTCACGACCAGTCAATCTATGAGAGAACTCTTTTCCTTAGCAATGCAAAACGATATAGATATCTCTACGTTTATCCCAGCTTATTTACAAAAGACAATCCAAGATGCATCTAAAGTTAACAGAAGAAATGTTGTTACATGGCTCAATGAGACTAACCCCAAGCCAGCTAAATCAGAACTACTAAAAGCTATAGGAACACCAGATAGAGTTAAAGAAGCAGTAGACCTAATAAACAAACGGATCTACGATCTTGAAGATCTTCTTCCTGAGTCATCTATATTGGTTGAGCGTGGTGTAATCTCTTTAGACGACGACGGAGTAGCCTCGCTACTTAAACCTCTCCAAGGTGAAGATCTTGAGGTTTATACAGCAGCAGTAAATAAAGTAAAATCCAAGTATGAATCTCGTCTCACAACCGAACAACTAGGGTTGATCCGAAGAGAAGAGTGGGATACATTGGCTGCTACTTCTACTGATATCCTACATAAGATACACGAGATAAAACAAGGATTCATAAATGATAACCTAGCTAGAATTTCTAGCGGAGAAGCTTCAGTTAACAATCGAATAGCAATGACTAATGCTATAGAAGAAGAATTTCCAGGACTGAAGCTATGGGATCCAGCAGATGATATCTCTGATGATATCTTCAGAGCTTCTGTAAGTAAATGGGAAAATTCTTTTGCAGACGCACACGGTACTGGGCTTCATAGAGAAGCCTCAGATTTCGTAGGTCCTCCTAAACCAACAGTAGAGATCAAACAACCTAAGGTAGTTGACCCTATCACACCAGAGGAAATGGCTAGCCATATGGCTTCTGATACACAGGTGGGTAAGGTGTTAGATGAAAGCTCTAAGAAGAATGCAAAACATGTTACACAATCCCAGAGGGTACAAAAATATTTCCCCGAATCAACATCAGATCAACTTAAAGATAGGAAGTATATTGCTTCTAAGATGGCGGAAGTTAAACGCTTAGAATATCTAGATAATGTAGATGCTAGGATTACTTCTGATCTAAATAAAGTATCCGCAGCAATCTCTGAAGTAGAAGAAAGAATTGGAGCACTTAGAGAACTTCCTCCGGAAGTTATGAAGGAACATTCAGACTTGTTGGTTAAGGAGATGATTCTTCGTACTGACCTTGCAGAGGCTAAAATAAAGAGAGAGTTTGGTGGGTATGATAAAGATGTAGAGAAACTTGAGAAGGAGATTTTAGATAAAGTAGATGATATGCTTGCCCTTGATGAATCAGACTTAGCCCTAAGAATTAAGGGAGATAGGTTAGATTTCGAAGAGTCCCTACCGTCTGCATATAGAGGAATGAGTCCTGAAGACATCAAACAGAGTATAGTAGATCTAAAGGAAGTTCGTTCTGATGTTATCAAAAGAAAGAAAAAATACAAAAAGGACTCACCTAAATATAATAAAGCTTTAGGTGAAGAGAGAGCATTATCTGGAGGTATTAACAAACTTGAAGCTAGTATGGATATCGCTGACCAAGCGGTAACCTCGATCTCAGCTCTTCAGGATGAAATGAGTTTAGCTGTAGCTAAACTTGAGGACAGAATACTTAAGATACATGGAACAAGAAAATTCATGGATCCTAAGGCAGATGAAGTCATTACTCACATCCAGAATAAGCTTGATAAGAATATTAAAAGACAAACTAAGTTAATACCCTTAAATACATTAGAGGATCGTATGGATCGCCTAATGTTAGATAGAGAGAGGTTGAATTATATTAAGACTCTCAGAGATGAGAACTACGATCTTACAGATTTCTCTAAGGGTGCTACGCTAATGGAATTGTTAGACACAAAGTTACATTGGTGGGAACAAGGTAAGCTTGCAAAGGAAGCTAATGCTGAACTGAAGTTAGAGACAGAAGCATTACACAAAGAGTTAGCTAGGGTTGAACAAAAAGTCTTTGGCACAGGGGAACATGCTTTAATTCCAGAAAGAAAAAGAACAGGGACAGTAGGAGACTACATATATCTCATGTCTAGACGACCCGAAAGAGCAGAAGAATATCTAAAAGGTATCGCTGTTGCAGCATTATCCTATGCTAAGAAGAAGGGGTGGATAGCCACAGAAGCTAATACTTCAATAGCACCAGAGTCCCTTCTTGGTCAAGAGATGGAAGATATACTTCAGGATTTCTTTACGATGGCAACCCTACCTTATCACAAGTATAATACATCTCCGGTAGAACAGATAGTAGCATACGCTAACGCTAGTGGAAATCCAATGACTCCCCATAATGCTGACTACCTAGCCAAGAACTTATTCTCTTACGAAAGAGTGTTGAATCCAGATACGGGTAAGTATTTCGATAGACGTGTACCAAAGAAAAGACGCTTCAGAGGCGGAGAAGATTCTAAAGTCCCTATGGGTCTTTTAATCTACCAAGCAGCTAATGAAATCAGAAGACGAAGGGGTGGACTTACCAAGCTTCTACAATATCCTGAAGCTAGAAAGCATGCCAATAGTCCATACGATGATCTCTTTGATCCAGATAGTGGAGATTGGGCAGGATCTATAGACAGATTTGCTGATCCTTTTGGTTACGAGTATGGTTCAACCTTTGGTAAACCATTAGCTTCTCTAGAAGAATTAGCAGGACGGGAACAGTTTAACGAGATTGTTAAGTCTTACTTTGGTAAGACCGCAGGACTAACGATTATAGAACAGGCGGAGAAGGATCGTCAATATGCTTTGGTTCGTTTAATTATGGAACAAGATAAAGGTGGTTCACGTATTCTTCGTAGAGGTAGAGAAAGAACCGTAGAAGAAGAATTGTCATCACGAGAAGTTAGAGTGAAGAAAGATAGAGTATTACGAGAAGAAGAATTCCCTCATCGTAGTGAAATCTATAGAAAGGATGGAGTAATTCGTCCTGACAAGGTTGCAAAAATGCTTAGAGATCGTGGGTTCGCAGATGCTTCAGTAGCTACAGTAAGATCTGATATCAACGCACTAAAGAACTTCTATGCAGATAGTTTGTCTATCTTTAAAGAAGTAGAGGGATCTGTACGTATTCTCAATTCATCACCAGAGACTTTCCGTAAATGGCTCGACAAGGCATTCTCTGGAGATACTCACTCGTTTATGGGTAAACCGTCTCAACAACTAATAGATGTTAAGATGGATGGTAAGTCTCTCATGGATAATTCGAAATATTATCTTAGTAATGCTGACGAACTAGAGGTAAAACTTCTTGGTTCAGTTTTATCTGAAGGAGAGAGAGAAGCTGTTATACAACAAATGAAAACACACCTAGATGTATACACAAGAGACTATGATAGATTCTTAGATAATATTGTAATCTATGGTAGTGATCCTATTAGCTATATGAAAAATCGTATGATGTTAATTGAAGAAGAACTAAGTAAACCAAGATTTACTTATATAGAGGATAACAAATGGTTCGTAAAACATGGTTGGGCACGACCTGATAGAGAGAGAGCTTTCGTTATATCTAAGGGAGACTATGCTAGGTATAATAAACTCCAGATCGAAAAAGCAGTACTCCGTCGTAAACTATCGAATATCAAGAAAGATATCTACACAACTCTTGCTAGGGATATCGAGCAGTTCGAGGTTCCTGTAGTAGCTAAATGGTTACCAGATGCAGCACATGGTGATACTATGTTCAAGCTAAAGGATCTGTTAGATACCGATGCTATACGTAAGAAGGACTTCCTAGCTATGCATAAGATGACAGACGCTCAATGGAAGAGTACTATATATCCTCATCTTGTTAAACTAAGAAAAGAAGGATTCGTTGATACTGTAAATAAACGATGGCAGCTCACAGAAAAAGGCAGGAACCATGTAGATGCTAACGAACCCATAGTAATCAATGTTCATACCCCAAGAGACTCCTTCAGTCCTGTGGTTAACAAAGAACTACTATCGAATACTCAAGCTAAGAAGTTACTAGGATTATCGGACTCTAGTACTATAAAGATACAAGCTAGAGATAAGCAGGGCTTTACTAAAGCTATGCGACAACAATACAACAACATGGTTACCCTTAAGAGACAGTCGATAAAGCGAGGGGATCTTAAGATGGTAGCCATGTATGAATCCCAAATACGGGCTCTTAAGGCTCAGGCTATAACAGCTGAGACTGAGGTGGGTATGATGCTCATGAAAGAGTTACGTCAGATATATAAAGAATTGGAAGATATTCGTAATATGAGGATGTATGGTCAGGAAGTGGGACCCAATGCCTTTAAGAAATTCAAGAACCTAACTAAGGTTTATGAAAAAGGAATGAAGAGAGCTCAATTTCTAGAGGTTAGAAAACATCAGATTATCGACAGTCTCCAAGAGATCTTAGGTAAGAAGATATATAAGGATGGAGCATTCGCTCCCCCTACGTCTTCCGTATTCTCTACTAGTAAAAGAAAACTCATGAGTACTGCAGATGTAGGAGAAGACGTAGGTACTACATCCTCCGCTGCAGGGCTCATAGAGAAACTTGAGAAGGCTGGGATTGACCCCGAAAAGATTAATCCTAACTACCGTGGATCAACAGATGCTCTTACAGCTGATGAGAAGTACGGAGAGGCTCTCACAGGTATTTCGGATCATTATACGGGACGGGCGAAGGAAAAATATAAAAACAATATGACGGCACTACAGGATGGTTTATGGGCATGGTCTCGTAGAATGAATGGAGAGCGAGCTGGTACTGGTTCTGGTTTTGATCCTATTATGGCAGGGAAGTATAGAAATCCTGATGGGTCTCCTCATATGGGAGACCACTCTAGAGTATTTAGCGCAGAGCTTCTAGTTAAGTATCCTGAGTTTAGAAAGAACTTTGAAACCGATCTTAGAAAGATTGTTGCTAATTATTCTAGAACTATGGGTGCTCAGATTAGAGCACAAGAGGTTCTTAATGATTGGATGAAACACCTCATGGTAGGCGTAGATCAAAAATACTTAAAGAATATTAGGTGGGATGATATCTTTGATCTCATAGAAGCTAGAGTAAATAACATGACTGAGATTATTAATAAGTCAGGCACGATGAAAATAGGAGGCGAAGAGCGTAGGAGTTTGGTAGATGCTGTAAAACTTGCTAAGCATGCATATTATGATATGATTGGCAGACCTTATCACGAAGGATGGATGGAGCAAACGAGTCTGGTAAAAGCAGCTAATAACGTAGCCCAATCTATGTTTGGACCTGGTATCTCAACAGCAGTAGCATTGGTAGAGTTTCCTATGGCTATTCTCGCTCGATCAGGAGACCTTGGTGGTCTTGTGAATGGTATGGGAATAGCTGCTCGGAATGTCAAACATATGAATACACTCGAGCGTAGTGACCTGGAGGGGACTTCGTTTGTTTTAGATAACTACGTACACTCGGGTTTACATAGACATCTTTCTTCAATAGGAGATGATTTAGAATCTAGAGTATCAACCAGAATTCGTATGGCATGGTCAAAGATGTTTGAGGGTAGTGAACGAGTAGGAACCATGGATAAAGTTATGGAGAATATAAACAACTTTCTAGAGGGTACAGCTAAAATAGGCAGTGAACTCTCCGGTTTACGTCAGGCAATCAATTTGGTCAAAGCCGTAGCCGTAGGAAAAGCCAAGTATACTATAATGAAAAATGTAGATGGTCTTATGAAATTTGGAGAATTATTAGATATTCATAAGATAAAGACAGCCTCTACTCCAGGGGAGAGGGTAAAGTATATCAAAGGAATAGCTAGAAAAGCCGGAGTTAATCCTACTCTAGCGTTTCGGTGGTATCGGGCAGGATTGGTAGGAGATAATGATGGGATACTGTTGGGTAAGGTTGTTAAGAATCTTCTTGGGATGGGGTCTACACTAGAGGGAAAATCCTTTGACCTTGGGCTCATGTATCGAGGTATGGTTGAAATGGAGCATACTGTAGGGGCTGGTAAAGCTTTATATGAAGATGTCTTTGATCGTCTAGCGTTATTCTTAGAACTACATGCACACGATCTCTCACCAGAGCCTAGAGGTCTCGTGAGGTTTGGAATGTACAATAGTCCACTCGGTCGCTTGTTTGCATTCTATGCTTCTTACCCCATCTCGTTCTTTATGGCATACTTTAAGAAAAACCCAAGTGAGATGGGAACTATAGGAGCTTTGGCTACTATTTTAACTCTTACAGGATTCGAGGCATTTCATATGCAGGTTCGTGCACTACAGCGGGGTGATGACTGGGATGAGGTTGCTGAGAAATGGAAGGAGAATCCTTGGGCTATGTTGTTTAGACATGGATCTAATACTCCATGGTTAGGGTATACTAATGGCTTAATTAGAGAAACTGTGTTCTTACCTGGCATTAATAAAATTCTAGGAGATAGAGATTATCCGGTTTCTGTAGGACATACTGCGGGTCTAGGGGCTGTAACTAAATTATTTGATTCTCTACGAGATGTTGTTAAAGGGAATCTACTTACCCGGGGTGCAAATAACGCATCCAGTAATATGCGATCTATTGATCGTCTTATGACTGGTTTTGATTTAGAAAGTGGTGGTGAGTCTGCACAGGCTAGTAAATTCTTCGAAGTTCTTTATGATACAATGCTTCCTACGAAGGCATTCTATTGGGTTCTAATAGATAAGATGTTTGATTATGAATTTGATCCTCAGGTATCTGATAATCAGGAAGTAATCATGAGAGCATATAGACCTATCCTAGAAGCTTTAGAGCAGTCTGGAGATTCGAAAGAATTCGAAAGAATAATGAGAGAGCTTAATAAAGAGCACTTTAGTAATAAACGTATACATCCAAGTATGCCCAGTAGAGAGACTCCATTATTTCCACAGCAAAGAAAAGATGTTCCTACCCCTACGGGACCAATGCCAGAGTTCTATAAACCAAAGAGCGTTCCACAGGTAAATCCACAAGATGTTGTGGCTTCTTTATTGAAGACCCCTACATATAGTAGTATACCAGAGGATTTGGTCTAAGTGTCGTAGAAACGGGTATAGTAGTAAGTGTATACATAGTTCCTAGGATCCTAAGGATACTTTCCCACCTTTATATTAAAAGTGTGTAGATACATTCAAAGTATCCTTAGGTCCAAGGACCTAATTTCAAAGTGAGAAGCTCTTTGTGTATCTTGGATCTCTAAGGTATGCGGATTATGGATACTCTATAGGGTATCCTAGGAATCGACTAGGGGGTCGAGAATATACACGGGGGTATTAGATACTTGGCGCAACGCACGTCCCCCGCCGTCCCCCAAAACAAGGGGTCATACAGGGGCAATAACGCATCCTATGGGGATTCATGGGCTAATAATCAGGATTGCCTCTCGTAAACCCTTGGTATCAAAGGACTTATGACGCTGTACGGAATCCACATTGGTAGTATGCAGGGTCACTGTGACAACCTGCTTTTTTCCCCTCGTACGTGTAAGGAGACATGAAAATGACTGACGCACGAATCATCGAACAGGGCGAAGCCCTGCTCAACACACCTGAGTTACAAAATCGCAAATGGTTCTTGAACGGCAACTTGCAACGCCAAGTTACCCGCCTGAAAAACGGCACAGGAAACCTTGCTCACGCCCGCAAGAAAGTCCTCGCCCGCGTGGGGAACGTGCTCAAACACAACAAAATGGAAATCAAGTGATTTCACGCCCGTGTTGAGAATCCCAACGACATCCCTTCCTTCGGGCGGGGCTGTCTATTGCGACTCTCGCATAACCCACGCACAAGGGGTACGACTTGTGTTTCACACGGGGGATTGGAGGCAGTTTTGGTACTAGCCACAATCAGAGACGGGCGTATAATACGCAGGACGAACTTCGCATGGATACCACAAGGACAAACACGCCCTGCGTGGGGTAAGCGTGGGGGTCGCTGGCATTGGAAGCGTGGCTTCGTGCCTTTCCTCGCTACGTGCATGAAGGACATCAAGGAATCGCAACTGTGTCCCGCCTCAGCACCTAACACACTAACGCTCGCATGAGCCCCAAGCGTGAGGGTATCACGCACAACGGAGATTTGCTATGAATTATCACACACCTGACGAGTGGTATGACGCTTGGGAAGCGTATACCACGCAAGGCTAAACGCCCTTGCCTTACGACTCCTGTTCGCAGGAGTCGGTAGGCGTGAGCGTTTGACTCACGAACCCTGCATGAGGGACATCATGCGAAACTGGAGGTGTCTTATGGCTACAAGCCTTAAAACACTCGAAGCACAAGTGGCTGAACTTACAGCACTCGTGACCATCCTTGCTACGCAAGGGGCATCGGTTACCGTAACCGAAACGAAACCAGCGAAGAAATCCCGCAAGAAAAAGGCGAAAGCCCCTAAAGCGTGGAACTACTACGCCATCGGCAAAGTAGCCAAAGTCGCACTACGCAATGACTTGAAAGACCTCTTGCGTGAAACCTGTGAAGACGATGGCGACTTCGTAGGTTGGACTTGGAAAGAACTCGTAGCGTGTGCTGATGACCAAGGCGTGGACTACTCACACCTCATCGGTTAATCGTTAGCGTGTCCAATTCACAGGCTCTCTCGCCCACGGAGAGAGCCTGTGTGTAGCACTCGCTAAACCCTGTCACGCAGGGATGGTATGCGTGGAACAGTTTGTGAAAGGAATCTTATCACATGAAACGACTCATCCGAAATCTCCTAGCAACGCTATATGGTGTGCCTACATCACATTTGCGTTACTCAGGACGAACCCGTACTTGGTACATTGGTAACGAAAATTGCCCATTAGAATTAGGCAACGATGCCTACGATGTTAGCCTCGCTACCTATCGCAACCTCGCCAAGAGTGTTGGCATCGTCTATATCGCCAACCATTACGCCACGAACATCGTTCGTTAAGTTTCCCTATCGGGTTCAATTCAAATGCTCCTCTCACCTGAGGGGAGCATTTGTGTAGCACTCGCTAAACCCAAGCACACAGGGATGGTATGTGTGTAAGAACGTGAACAGGAGATGTCTATGACACACCCCAACACGCAAGGAGTTCACTCCGCAACGAAGGCTAACGACCTTCATGCACGACTGAACTTCGAAGAAGGTTCCACAGACCGCCTAGTGATTGAGTCCACCAATCGCACAGGTAGTGGCTGTGGTTCATCACCCACACGATTCGTGGCTCGCACGAAAGAAACCCGCAAGGAATACCTTGCACGTCATGCAAAGAGAGCAGAGGCTGACCGCTTACGTGAGAGGCATATGAAGGATGTCCAACGTGGCATCTTATCCATGCAACTCATAGACGACATGTCGGACGCTATTGCAGAAGCGAAGGATATGGTATGATACTCACGGTATCAACATTCGTGGTATGTAGCGTATGGGGCTACATACTCTGGTCGGTATGGCAAGAATATACAAACAAAGGAGATGTGATATGAAACAACCAGAAACCGAAACCTACGACTCGTACTGCTGGTTCATCTATCCTGCTATAAGCAAGGACGGAGAACGTGTCGGTACTGTACAAGAATTGTTCCCACCTTCGGGACAAGAGAATACGTATGGGAATAAAACCCCAACGGAGATACGGGCGTTAGCATTCGTAAGATTATCAGAACTAGAACGGGAGCATGATACTGAGAATGTAAAGGTAGACATGAGTTTGTATAGAATAATCAACGAATGTGGGGAGGAATGCTCGGTGCATTCAACGCTAGAAGAAGCGAAGGCTGCCTTGGCAGTAACCGAGAAGCATATGGATGATAGTATGTCGTATGAAATCAAACGCATCACGAATCTTACACCATCCTTATCAAGTGTCATCGTAGCGGGGGAATTACTTGCGAGACAGGTATGGACAATCGCTTCTGGCACTGACGAGGCAATGCCTGTTGAATACAAAGTCATACTCATCGAAGAAGAGTATGGTTTTAAGTATTGGATGTGGTTCTGTCTAGGAACTATCGAAGATTGCCTCAAACGCTTCGCAGATAACAGACCAGATAGTTGTCTGGTTGAGGTCAGCGTACTTAACGATGGGCAAGCCAGCATTGTTAGTGAGATTAACTACGAAACATACGATGCTGCTATGTACATAGCCGATGGACAAGCACATTGGCATGAGCCAGATGATAGTAACATCTACATCAAAGATGAAACGGGAAAGCGTTTCGGATGGTATGAGGTAGAAATGATTAAGTCAAGATGCCCAGATTGCGTTGATAATCCACGGGGATGGTGTGATTCTCATATCCCTGTGGAAGACTTGTGTAAGAAGCACGATTGTTGTGAGGACTGTCTTCATTGTGAAGCGTGTCATGACGAGTGCGACCACCCTAATTGCCGTTACGGCAGAAAGACCACATAGATACATGTATGTGTATACTTGAGAACCTTTGTCCTTTGTCATCAAAGGATTAACATGTACACATATGTATATGATATAAGAATCCTACCAAAAGAGGAATCAAAGATTACATATGTACATGTATGTGATATAAGAATCCTACCAAAAGAAGAATATGTATGTGTATGTACATATGGGTTTAACTATGGGACTACCCAACCCAACCACGTATGGTGCAAAGCACCAAAGGAGTGTCCACTATGGCACAAGCATTTATTAGCATGAGTACTCAACAACTCAAGGAACATGGCGGAGAGAAAGCAATGGCTGAACTACAAAGACGAGCAGACAATGGCTCAAAGTATGCAGGTAAGGCATTAGAGGAACTTGGTGCAACTGTGAATGTGAATGGGAAACCTGCTAGTGAAGCAGAACCTACACCTGACAACACACAAATTGATGCTATCCTAGCATTACTTGGACAACTTGGTGTTCCCACGGACAGTTTGAAAGCAATGAAAGCAGATGCTTCTCCTGTCCCTGTGAAACCTAAGTCCAAGAAGAAACGCAAGGCATCCGAAACAATCACAGGTGCTAACATCCAACGAACACGGGATGATAACGGTTGGACTTGGGAATGCATGGGTGTATGGGATGGTGATAAGGTGAGTAAAGATCACGAAATCACAGGACACAAGGCACAAGGTAACACCAACAATGAAGCAAAGAATGCGTTCTATGCTCCATTCAAGGAAGCAGGTGTATACTTGGCTCGTCCATACTACAACGATGTCATTGACAATCGTGCTAATCCATTGACCGATGCGATTAGCAAGGCAACAGGATACGAGGCACTAGCCCCTGCTGAGATGACACGGGAACAGTTGAAGTCAGCCCTTGGATTGCCTGAATCATGTAGCAAGAGGACTAGTACATTGGTGGATATGCTAGCCAAACAGAACCTTGCTCATGAAGATGCGACCGATACAACAGAGCAAGTACAGCGAGGCATCGCCAACTTGTTAGAGAAGTTCGGTCAGTAAGTTAGATACATACACGGTACTACGGTGTACCCTAGCGTCTGTCTAGGGTACACCAAGTACATAACAACGGAGGTTCTATATGAACAAGCATGAGATTCAACTCGCTATTGAAAACCAAGTTACGGGTACGGCATTCGATGCCAACCCAATCTCCACACTACTAACGCAAGCACTAGAGCAGGTGTTCGACCGCTTTGAGTGTACGCCTAGATGGGTGAGGGCGGTGAAAGATATGGGTATGGAAGGTGTATCCTTCGTTACTATCTGTGCGTTACTTGAGTACACCTCGGAAGAAGGTGGGGTAGCACAGGCACATGGTGTAGTGGGTACGATAAGCAATCGCCTTGTCTATATGTGTGAGTATGATAAGAAAACAAGATGTCTACTAGCGTGGAATATCTTGCATACTTGTAGAGAGTGTGGGTTAATACGAGTTACCACCACTAAGGGCGGCGAACCTACCACTGTGGTAAGCATAACATCCCTGTTCAGAGAGTTGCTCGATACATATAAATTGTGGGGACTATGCGGATTGAACCGTAGACCTATGGTAGTACCGCCTATACAACACACACTATCAGAATCAGGTGGGTACTTGACAGGTAAACTACGCAAGGGTGTAGCGAATGGTAAATGGTCTGCCATTAAAGCCATGCCTGTATTAGATGCGTTGAACGCCTTACAAAATACATCGTGGCGTATCAATAGCGAAGCCATGAGAAGTATTGAGTTCCTTATGCAACCGTACATGGAAGCACGGGAAACAAACAAGTACGCTCATGACATGGCGTTGTTTGTGGCTCAGGAATTAGAAGGACATGAGTTATGGAATCCTACATACATAGACTTTAGAGGTAGAGTAGGGTATCAAGCAGACATCCTATCACCACAAGGTAACGACATGAGTCGTGGTCTGTTGGTGTATGGTAAATCAATTCCAATTACCAAAGAGGGGTGGTATTGGATGAGGGTACACATAGCCAACCAATGTAGTGGACTACCAATAGCAGACGGTAAGAAGATAGACAAACTATCATTCGATGAGCGTGTAGATTGGGTGGATGGCAACATAGAAACAATCCTAGATGTGGGCTATGACCCAATCGGACACAAGGAATTATTCTGGGAAGGATTCGGCAGTAAAGTTAAGACCTTCCAGTGTATGACTGCGTGTATAGAAGCGAAGAACATATCGGAAACAGGGATGACCTGCTTACCTGTAACTCTGGATGCAACCTGTAATAACTATCAGTGGTTCGCAGGTCTGTTGAAAGATGAGGACTTAGCAAGGCGTACCAATGTCCTACCGTGTGATAAACCGTATGACTTCCACACTGATGTAGCAGATGAGAATGCTAGGGCATGGGCTAACGATGAGAGAGACCATGACTTCATAGACATCTTTACTCAACACACTGATAAGCTGTGTGATAGAAAGGTAGGAAAGAATGCAACCCTAGTCATTGGCTATGGTGGCAAGCGTAGAGGGATTACAAGTAGGCTCATGGGTAAGAAGCATTGGGTTAATCTAGGCACAGAGGATGAACCACAGTGGACAGTAGGTGCTAACCCTGACAGTGTGATGGCTCAGATTGATATACCTGTGGACAAGCAATGGCATGCATCATTCGCTTTAGCAGGGGACTATGAAACATCCTTGTATGCAGTAGCACCATCGGCACTAGAGGTAACTAACTTCTTAAGAGCGTGTGTTAAGGTAGCCAATGATGATAACCAATGTATGGAATGGCTATCACCTAGTGGTGTACTAGTACGCAACCACCCTAACACTAAGATAGAGTTCAACCTTACAGCGAGTGAGTTGTTTGATGACCAGACAAGTACGCAACTTAAGTTTACTATCTTCGATACAGAACTTAACAAGCGTAAGGCTGTGTCATCTGCACCACCTCAGTACATTCACAGTATGGATGCAAGCCACTTGCATTACATAGTGATAGACATAAGCAAGGTAACAGCACACGTTAGCACAGTACATGATTGCTTTGCTACTCATGCTAACTTCGTAGGCTTGTTGGTAACAACAGTACCTACCGTGTTTAGAAAGATAATCGAAACGAATCCGCTTGAAGTATTGGCGGAAGTATACGAGGTAGAATGCCCAGAGTTTGGTACTTTGGATACCGAGTTGGTATCACAGGCTAACTACTTCATAACATAGGAGAACGAATACGATGAACGCACGACAACAACTAGAAGAAGGTGGATGGTCTGTCCAATTTATGAAGAACAAGGTATGTGTAGAACACCCTACTCACGGCTCTTTTAGAGTCTGCGATAAACGCTTTGGAGAGTGGGGATATGAGTGCGAATTGGACGAGGCTTTACAGTGGATACGTACACATATACATACGTGGAAAGAGAATCCTACCAAAAGAGAGAGTACAATAAGTAATGTACTTAATAATGTGGTAATGTATGAAGGAGATAAGACTATGAGTAATCCATTTATTCAGTATTTATCAGAGAAGCATGAGGCTGACAACGCAAAGGTAACAGCAGATGAGCAGGGATTCATTGATTCACTTGATGAAAACCTAATCGCTAGTATCATGGAGAGTGATAAGAGCATTGAGAAGTTTACCAATGCTAGGGAGAAGGGTCGTTACCTTCGTTGTAAGAACATGCTTGAACTTAGGACAGACAAGATAGCCGAGGTATTCTCTGCTATTGATAACGTCTAAGTTACATAGTGAACGCCAAACTTTTTAGGTTTGCATGTGGCTTCACTTAATTAAACCTAATATCTCACGGTGAAAAGTGCGGAGCAAGTGGCGTGATGCGGTTAGTTGTAACCAAGAGTAACAAAACAACAAACATTAGTATAAGAGGCTAGCGTACGTCCTAGGTTATCCTATATTACGCGGATAACATTATACTAATAACTCAGTATGATACTATTGGTGAGTATAAACAGTATCAACTCAACCTGTGATGCAGAGTATAAAAGCATCCGAGTGATAGCCGTAACCTATCCCAGTAACGGTCTGGAACAAAACCTGAAACCTGAGCACGTTGCAAAACTGCTCTACAATCTAAGGGGTGGTAGTAGTTGGAGTCCCCGTCGGTAAGCATCATAGAGTCGGGACAGATGCCCCTACTACTGCCCCACAATCTAAGACTCTGCCGAGTACAAAGCCTTTGGTGATACCTTAGGGTATGAAGATGATGTAAGATTCATTACGGTATAGACACGGTGGCTTGTGTCCAGAGTCAATAATCTAAGGGGAGTAGTAAGACTCGAATGTCCTTGAGACAATGAATTAGAGATAAGACCTATACCGAGGCTCTGCTACTGCTCCCCGACAATTTAATACCTGCCCCATCCAGACGGGTGCAATAATGTTCTTCGATAATGACAGCCCTACTCAGGACTGATAGCAACTGGCAATGCTAGTAACAATTACTTCATGTTCATCGCAGGTATATAATCTAAGTAACACTACGGTGCGACTAGTAAAGCAGGTTGTTTTTTAATTTCTTTAATAGGAGATAGGTATGGATATAAAATGATAGGAAGAAAGTACAATGGTCTGATAGTTGAAAACTATTGGACGAAATCTAATGGTGATTTAGAATTGTTATGTCTAAATCCGCAGACAGGTAAACGAGTTATTGTAACTCAGGAGATAAAGCGTTATGGAAAATCGAATGAAAGACGAAATCAATGGAAGCGTATCAGTTACTGAAGATGGTCAATGTATTATAACTGCCGAAACGAATGGAGAATCTGTTCGTATGTATGTTACTGTATCACCAGATTCTTTCCTCATACACTTTGATACCCCTAGAATGACCTCAGGTATAAAGGTATCAGATGTTATAGAGGCACGGGTAGAGATTGCTTCAGTACTACGAGAAGCATATGGGTTTGATGAAGAACTTATAGATTTATGTAAGTGTTGTATAGAAGAGAGTTGGAATGAGCCACATAATGTATACTTGGCTATCGAAAGTATGGTAGCAGATGCAAAGGAGTGGCTGTGATGATACAGTTAAATAAAGATGAGTGTGAAAACCTACTCGATGCCCTTCAAGAATGGGCTGATGTCGTTGGTTGTAAGGACTGTGAAATCTATAGAGATGACGAGATGTATGACCCTGATAATGAGGAACAACAATGCGTAGGCTTAGATAGTGATAGGTACTGTGAACTTGTAGAAAAACTGGAGAGCTGTGATGAGACATCCGACTGAAATGTGTTGCACTTTATGTGGTGAGGTAGATAACATTATCGAGTACCACTTAGCGGGGTACGAAGTGAATGATGATGGTTACAGTAACCTACCTGTATCAGGAGGGGTAGACTATCCCACTGAATACATATGGTGTGGTAACTGTGACGCTGAAACTGACATAGAGCCATTTGAAGACTGGCACGAGAGGACAACCAATGAAGAATGAACTAGATAAAGATGGCGATGTAATTGACTGGCGTAGCGTAGCCTCTTCCTTTTACCATGCATGTGGTGGGGATAATGGAGGATGTGGAGACCTAGACAGCGTTGATGCATTGTGTAATTACTACGGCTTTAACCTAAGTATAGAGAAGGATGAAGAAGATGAAGAATAAAATAGGTGTAGATGCGGGGTGTATCTGGGTAGGCGACCCATGTTATATCATGGGAGACGATGCTAGTTATAAAGTAGAGGACTGGCAAGAGTTCTGTAATACACTAGACTTTGATGCGACAGTACAAACACCCTTAGGTGAGGGTATAGGTATGCTTATCAATAGTGGCTATGGAGATGGCTGTTACCCTGTTGATATCGAATACTCTGGGGGAAGGGTAGCGAAGGTAACTATAACTTTTATAGGAGATGAAGATGAATAATCAGAATCCAATGAACCCTTACAGTAACTATAAACCACAGTGGGTATGTAGTGAGTGTGGTAGCAGTGATGTACAATCTATGGCATCTGCTTGGTTCGATCCTAACAATGACTTAGCGTTTGTGGATTGTGTGGAAGACTTTAGTATGGATTGGTGTTGTACCTGTGAAGGTGAGACATCACTTGATGAAGTCGAGCCACCTGATGACCCTTGGGGTAATGCTTATGGTACACCTAACTACTGGATACCACCCGAAGATGACGAGTACTGGGAAATACGAGTTGCTGGACACATATGGACACATGCTGACGAAAAGAAATACTGGATCAACAGACTAGGAGAATCCAATGCGACATGATATGAATGGGAATGTAATCCCTGAGGAAATAATTAAGAGTGATAGAAAGTTCTATGGTGTACCTGTTACTATAACAAGTACCATATGGGAATCAGGTATGCATATCTATGAGGCTGACTCACCTGAAGACGCATTAGAGAAGTATCTTGACGATACCACTGTGCCCTATGACATAGACTATACTGGATGGCAAGACCAAGAGTATAGGTACGATGAACTAGATGATCATCAAGACGTTGAACTAATAGAGAATGAACGGGCTGATATACAATGGCTACTGAAACGTGAACAGGAGGCAAAGGATGCTAACGATTGAAGAACTAATCATACTACGTGAGGCTCTTGATATGTATGCTAGGGGTATACTGAACCGTGAGTTTAGTACTCAACTACAAGAGATCGAAAGAAAACTTAATACTATGATGCAAGTACAAGGAACTGGATGATGATTTATAAAATAATTATTGACCCATCTGTGATGGAGTTTACAATAGATGCAGAAACATTTGAAGAAGCAGAGCAAGAAGCACTTGATGTGGTTCTCCAGCATTGGGAGATTGTTGAAGATGATACATAAACTATGCGACAGGTGCGGAGAGATGGAGTCGGTTGATTTCATGGTTCGCCTTGACGATGATTATTACTGTACCGAATGCGATGAGGAAATGGAAAAGGAGATTGAAGATGACTACAAACAACTGGATGTATGATCAGATGGTAAAGTTCTTGAAGGAGAACCCCCATAACGAACTTGCTGTTATATGGTTTGGACGTGATGAGGCTAACTGGGCTATCAATGATTATACTGATGATCCAGAAACACCTGACTTACAGGTTACTGATGATGAGTGGGCTGAGATTGCTGGTCGGTTCAATGATTTGGACTGGCAGTGGGTATCAGAACAATTCCGAGAGATTTGTGATGATGTATTTAAGGAGAGAAAGACATGACAAGCCAAGACTTACACATAATAGACACAGCACTAGAGTTACTGATGTCAAAACCTGCAGACATGCGGGATCGTAGACTTAAGAATGCTATCCATGATTGCATCCGATGCTTTCATGGTGGTGAAGTATGGGGCGAACGATACCATATAGAGATGGTGAATGCTAATATAGGTACACTCTCTGCTATATTGATGGAGATGGGAAAATGAAGAAGGATAAACCAAAGCAATGGGGCATCATAATTGATGGTAAGTGGTGGATCGAAGAAGATGGTAAGCCTAGTATTTACCAATTCAAACGACAAGCACAGCAAGATGCTGATGACTTTAACTCAATGAGGAAAAAGGGTGATACACCCTACCAAGTAAAGGAATATAAGTAATGTATATATCAGTAGATGTAGACACCAGTGAAGTAATTAGTGAGATGGAGCAGGAGATAGAGGAGATAGTACGCTTGGCATCCGATGCCGAGATAACTAAACAGTTCGAGACAATCCAAAAGGAACTCGAAGGTGTGATTCTTCGGCATGTGAATGAGAAGATAGATACTCTTGTAGACAAGGCAGTAACGAAGCAGTTATCTAATCTTAAGGTAATACTAGACGTACCTTCGTTCCCAGTAGATTGTTACCTTGAGTCTGGTGAGGGACGTGAAGGTAAGGAACGTGCTATGGCGGAGCAGTACGGTTCTAACCTTAATAAGTCTGAGAGGAGTGAAGGATGATAGACATACAATACGTAGATGAAGATGATATCCGTGATATAGTAGAGACAGAGTGTGAGTTTCAGGTAGAAGATCAGGGTATAGGGTACTATGAGTGGGGCGATGGAAAATATACTGATAAAGATCTAAGATTATCCTTAACAACTCAAGAAATTGTGGTGAAATATCCTGTAGATATTGAGAGTGTGATATTTACAAGAGTACAAGGATGTTACAGACAAGACGATGATTATGGAGAGTATGAATGTGATTGGATGGCAGAACTATCACACATTGAATACGATCATCGTGGATATGGTTGCTTCGAAGCAACCTATGAGGTAAATGAAGTATGAGAATGTTATATTGGAATAGACTTTATGTTATATTTGGAAAGGCTGCGTTATTGACAGCTATATGTTAAGGAAAAAATATGGAAGAAGCAGAAATCAATAGAGATATGCAAAGACATTTGAATAAAAACAAGGGAGATGGCGTATCTTCTGGTAGGTGGAAAACTAATAAGGATAAATGGACACCATTTAATCATAACAAAAATAACCAAGCGGGTAAAGGAGACACTAGGAGAACTAGTGATATCTCTAAGGAAGAGTATGATTTAAGGTGGGACTTAGCCTTGGGTAATCTTACTGAGGATGAAAAGATAGAAGTTAGAAAAATGATAGAAAAAATTAAGGAGAACAAATGAGTTCAGAAATGTTTGAAAATGATACAGCAATGTATCGAAAAGAAAAAGCGTGGCACGGTTTAGGTGTCGTAGTAAATGAGGATTGCAATCCTAGACAGGCGTTGCGTGAAGCACACCTTGATTGGAATGTAGTACCTAGTAGTGAGATCGGCTGTACCTATAAGACTGCTGAGGGTTTAGTAGATGTTACGTATACAAGTAAGAAGGTTGCTAACATCCGCCAAGATACTGGAGATGTTGTTGGCTGGGTTAGTCCTAGTTATAATGTAGTACAGAATGCTGAGTTGGCAGAGTTGGCTTACAGTTTGGGCGGAGAGGATACCGTAGTTGAATCGTTTGGTTCACTAAGGAATGGTGGAAGAATCTATTGTTTAGTTAAGTGTGATTCATTCATGGCTCAATCAAATGATATGGTTGACCAGTATATGTTATTGTGTAACGGACACGATGGTTCAATGACTCTATCTGGATTGCCTACTAGCATACGGGTTGTCTGTGCTAACACCTTACATATGGCTATGGCTAATGGATCAAAGAATATGTTTAGGTTTACACACCAAGGAGATATGCAAGATAAACTATCTCAGGCAACAGAAGCATTGAGTTTCTTTAGAGAAACAGGAAGATTCTTTAAGGATAATGTTAGCCGACTAGTGGCTACTGATTGGGATAAAGAACAAATCCAAAGATTCTGGTTAGATGTATACCAAGATTTGAATAAAGAAACTGTTGTCTTACCTAGTAACTTTAAGTCTGATGAGGATGAGAAGATTTACAAGAGAGCAGTAGCGTCTATTAGTACATGGAGTACTACATTTGATAATGAGATGCAAGAGTTGAATGTTAATAGACCTAATGCTTGGATTGCAGCGAACGCTGTAACTAATTACCTGCAGTTTAATGAAAGCAAGAAGGGTCGTAAGACTAGCTCTGATTCTAGGGTTGATAACAACCTGTTTGGTAAGAACGCATCTAATTCTATCACTGTTATGAAGAGAGCGTTAGAATACTGTTAACTACCCTAGAAACGGGTATAGTAGTATACTACTTATCACTTTAACTTAGGAGACCGCGTATGCTTTGGAATAGGTTAACACCCGAAGAACAGCAGAAAAGAATACTAGAGCAGAATGTCCTAGAAGAGGGCATGATGTCTAGTGGTATCACTAAATACTGGAGAGAGTACGAACGTGCTCCGGATGAGGGGATACCAGAGCAACAGTTGTTAGATTCTGTTGTAATACATCTTACCCCATTCTATCAAGAGTGGATAGATAAAATGTGTAGTGGACTCAGGACACCTGAATGGGTGATTCCCCTGTTATCCATAGGTGCTTCTAAGATGGCTGATTTAACTATCAGATGTTTCTTAAGGGAGTGGCTGAGGTCATCAATGTTCGAAGAAGAGTTCATAGGATACATGAACTCAGCATATCCTTTGCCCACTGCACAGAGATTAGCCAATGTTATATCAACAGAGGTCTTAAACATAGTGGCGTACCAACAATCCAAGGAAGAGTTTAAGGATGATTGGAGAAGACAGTCTAAGTTTATTAAGAACTGGACACCAAAGAGATGTAATGCGTTTGCTAAGAAGGTAGGGAACATGAAGTTCTTTACCTTAAAGAGACGACAAGACTTTGGACATCATATGATAAGGATAGCAGAGGCTTCAGACATCTTACAGTCTATAAATCAGAGGCATTTAATGGGTAAGATATGGAAACAAAAGTTATTCATTACATTAAATCCTGAGATACTAAAAGATCTCCATAATAAGCATAAGTTATTAGAGACTACGGTATTACTATATAGACCTATGATTGTACCACCAGTAGATCACACTATAGAACGTAGTGGGGGCTACTACAACCATTGGATACGGAAGGAAGTGGTACAGAAGTATTCTTCGGATTACTTTACTGGCTTCCGCCATAAACAACAATGGTCTAAGCCTAGTCAGTTAGTGTTAGATGGTCTGAATGCTATGATGAATACCGAGTGGGCAGTTAACACTAAGGTCTTGGAAGTTATGGAGACTCTGTTCTATAACAACACCCAGTTAGCCAACCTACCCGCATACTCGTCCGACTCTTTTGATTTTAATGAAGAGTATCCGAGTAAGGGTACTAAAGAAGAGAAGGCTAAGTGGTGTGTACGGAGAGAACAAGAGTGGGCTGAATGGTTCAAAGGAGAACAGAAGAGATGCAGACTACTTATTAGGCTTATGTTAGCTAAGGATATGGCGAAGCATGACTTCTGGTACATGCCTTATACCCTAGACTTTAGAGGTAGGGCATACAGTACGTGTGAATTACTGTCATGTCAAGGGTCTGACTTCGATAAGAGTCTCATCATGTTTGCAGAACCAAGGGTACAAACAGAAGAAGGATTACGGTGGTCAAAGATCCATGTTGCTAATCTATTTGACCAAGATAAAGTATCTTTAGATGATAGGGTCAAGTGGACTGAGGATAATATGGAGATGCTACAAAGAATTAATGATAACCCCTATGATAATAAGGAATGGGTAAGCGATAAGAAGAAAAAGAATCCCTCGTTCCAAAGACTTGCGGCTATCTTTGATCTCTGTCGTACAGATGGTATGACACAGGTTGGTGTCCAATTAGATGGAGCATGTAATGGCTCACAACATTGGTCAGCAGTCATGAGAGATGAGGTGATAGGGTCTTTAACCAATGTATCACCTAATGATATACCAAAAGATTTATATGGGCACATCGCTAATAGGGTTACTAAGTATTGTGAATTAAATAAAGATGATCTACCTATATTAGGAGAGATGTTAGACCACTGGGATGGTAATATAAATAGAGATGTTACTAAGAGATCTACAATGTGTGATGCATACGGTCTTACTTTCTATGGTATACAAAAGTATGTGAAGATAGAGGGGCATCTTGATTGGCTAGATAAGGATAGACAGGGTGGGGGGATAACAGAACTATCCCGTGCAATTAAGGCAGGGCTAGAGGAATCTCTAGAGTTGCCCAATGCAGGTAAGGCTTATCTTAAGAAGGTAGCCAACATCGTCAGTAACCTTAACGAGCATATAAAATACACGGTACCCTCAGGGTTTACTGTTGTCCATGCTTATCAGAAACCTACCAAAAGAAGAAGCTTTGCTACCTTGTTTAATCGTAAGGAATTAATCTTTGCTTCTCATAGTAGTACAGACATAGACCCTAAGGCAGTAGAGCAAGCTATATCTCCTAATTGGATTCATAGTTTAGATGCTAGTCATATGTTTTGTACTTTATATAGAGCCCTAACTAATGGGTTATATCAGTTCTCAATGGTGCACGATTCCTTTGGGTGTCCTGCTCCAGACATGGGAATGTTAAGAGAGTTTATTAGAGAAGAATTTTATGAAATGCACAAGGAAAACTTGCTCGAGAAGTTCTGCGAGGATGTCGAAACAGACCTCGGGTTGCAGTTGCCAAAGCTGCCAACCAGAGGGGGACTCGATATCAGAGGAGTTCTTGAGTCGGATTATTTATTCACCTGATATGAGAAGGATAGTATGGAGGGATGCTCTATCTCAAGGAGGTCCTGAGTGGGTATCCGCAGAAGAAGCATATGAGTATTGCCATACAAAACTACCTATAGTAGAACAAATCGGCTACGTGTTACTTGAGTCAGAAGATTATATTTCAATAACAGATACCGTCTGTAATAATATGACTGGTACTGTGCATAACATTCCTTTAGGTATGATTATATCTATGGAGTGTTTAACTAAGGGGGAAAAGGAATGACTATGTTAATGATAGATAGTGAACATGATATGGAAAACGCTATAGAATATACTACAGAATTGGTTAAGAATCTACAAGGAGAGAAGGTGTTATCCTTTTCGTTTCCAAGCAGGGCGTTGTCTAAGATATTTCTAAACAACCTTGCCGAGACGTTTCATGATAACCGATTGTCTCCTCTATCAGGATTAGAGATCAATGTATTTATACCGGAGGAAACTTAATGTTCTTAAGAAGAAGAATCCTACCAAAAGAAGAAGGAAATCTCTACAGTGAGTATGAGGTGTGGAATGACCTAAAGGTTGTTCAACTAGATCTTAAAGATCTGTGGACTTTCTTTCCTCTGGTTGAGAAAACAAAGAATGAAAAGTATGGAGTCGAAGGAGAGGACTTCTTTGATCCATTAAAGAATGATATTAAAGAGAAAGGTATGATTAATCCTGTGGTTGTCATACCTATAACTAAAGAATTAACTGACCGTTGGGAAGGGAACTTTGCTATGTGGTTGTATCGACATCCCATTGACTGGGAGTCAAAGGATGTACAGATGGCTGTCTTTACAGGCAACAATAGATATCATGTGGCTGAGCAGCTTGGGTATACGAGTATTGATTGTGTCATACTTAAAGAGAATGACATGGTATCTGCTGCTAGGATACAGGATCCTATTAACTCAACAAGAGAATATAAGGAGAAGAATCAGTGTTAGAAGAATGGTATAAGAAGAATCCAGGTAGTCAACTTAATGGACGTAGGTTTGACTGCCGTGGTAAGGATTATGATACTCTTAATGAACTTCAAAGGGCTCATATACGAGGAGAGATTGATCTTTACGAGCCTACTGAGAGCTATAAAATTAAGTGGGTACATAAAATGGATAACAAAGGACAGTTCAAGGAAGCGTATCCCTTGGAAGAAACTAGTAAGAGGATGGATTTACCCTCTGTATCTGTTCAATGGAAACAAGCGTTCAAGCGGAGACATGTAAAGTGAGTAGAGTATTAGTAATTGGTGACCTGCATTTACCTGCTGTTCACCCTCAATATCTTTCTTTTATAAGGAAGGTGAGAAGGAAATATAAAACAAATGAGACAGTATTTATTGGTGATATCATTGACCATAATGCTATCTCTTTTCATAAGAAACACCCTGAAGCTCAGGCAGCTATTGAGGAGTATAAACAAACTCAAGAAGCAATGAAGATCTGGCACAAGGCGTTTCCTAATGCAAAGGTATGCATTGGTAATCACGACGAAAGAGTACATAGGCTTGCGTCTGATTCAGGAATCCCTTCTATGTATCTTAAAGAATATAATGAAGTGTATGGTACACCCAACTGGGATTGGGAGTACACACATATGATTGATGGTGTATTATATACACATGGTACTGGGTTATCTTCCCAATACCCTGCGTTTAATTTAGCCAAAAGTCGTGCCTGTTCCGCAGTATCGGGACATACTCATAGTATAGCCAACGTGAATTGGTTTGAGGGACAGGACAATTTTAGAATCTTCGGCATGAACGTAGGCTGTGGTGTAGACGTTAATCACCTAGCAATGAACTACGCTAAGAATCATGTGAAGAAAGTTATCTGCTCCGCTGGAGTAGTTATTGATGGAGTCCCTTACTTAGAGGTAATGGACAAGGAGAATAGTTAATGGAAAGTGTAGAAGAACAAGTAGTAACTGAGAATATGGAAGAACAAGATGTTCAATTGCCACCTGGAATTAAGACGGAAGTAGTATTGTCATTTCTGGGTAATATAAGTCAGGCTTTGACAGAGATTTCTAATGGTATTAATCAAACGATTACTACTATTATAACCGAAGGTACAAAGCCAATGGAAGAAGAAGGAGAAACTAATGAAGAACAAGACTGAATCATTTGTAACAGAAACCGTAGAAGTAAAGTGGTCACACTTACATAAACCAGACGATAAGTTTGGTGCTGATGCTTCGAATCATAATATCACTATCATCTTGGATAAAGAACTAGAGCAGAAGCTTGAGGATCTTCAACGAGAATTAGGTTGTGATAAGATAAACGGTATGAAAGAAGTAGAAGAAGGTATGACCCTTAAAGCTAAGACTAAACTCTATGTAAAGAAGAATGTAAAAACATTCCCTTGTGTAGATGCTAATGCTAATACCACAACAGCCCTACCCTTTAATGGGGATAAGGTTAAACTTAAGTTGTTTCCTATTGTAATTAGTAGAGATAACTCACTAAGTCTATTCCTTAATGGTATCCAAATCATTGAGAAGAATGAAAGAGATTATGATGGCGGTGGCTTCGAAGCTACTGATGGTTTCGATGGTTCTACGTTTGAAGCAGAGCAACCTGACCGCACTCCACCTGAGGATGCTATACCAGCTGACTCCGATGGTGGTGCAGATGATCTTCCCTTCTGATGGATTGGACATTCCCAATATCACCTATCGCCGCTAGCCGCCCTAGGGTCTCTCGGTATGGTGCCTACTTTACAGGACCATACAAGAGATTCAGGGAGGAAGCGGCTGAATGTGTGTATGATATTATTGGAACCGACTACCCCTTGATTGAGAGCCCACTGCACGTAGATCTTGAACTGTATATCACACGACCTAAGAGTACTAAACTCGATTGTCCTAATGCTGACATAGATAACTTTACAAAGGCTATCTTTGATGTAATGAACGGCAAACTATGGGTTGATGATAAACAGATTCGTTCGATGTATGTGACTAAACAGTGGGCTCCCAAGGGAGAGCCTGGTTATTTTACATTAGGTATAAATTCTAAGGAGTAAGGTTGTGGGATTAGACGAACAAAGGATACTAGAGAGGAATAAGTATGTAGAATTATTATCCACAAGACCAAATTATGGTGCTTCGAATCATGGTAAGAGTGCGAAACCCTTAGTACATGCTTTTCTGATTGATAAAGACGGAGGAACTGTAGTTGATTTTGGATGCGGTGATAATTCTTTTATTAAATCCATTAGTAATTCCAACATATCTGGAGTAGGGGTAGATTTTGTTAACCCTAAAGCAGACTTGATAGAGCCGATGCATAAGGTATCATTACCTGATGGGTATGCTGATGTTGTGACTTCCTTTGATGCTCTAGAGCACCTGTTGCCTGAAGAGGTGGACGAGGTACTGAAAGAGATGTCTAGAATCAGTAAGCCTTGTGGTATATTTATATATAGTATATCTCATAGACCTAGTAGTATATTATCACTAGGAAAAAACCTACACCCAACAGTAGAACCAATGGAGTGGTGGATGGATAAGCTTAAGCAGTACTGTGTAAACTTAAAATTCAATGGTAAGTATCTAACAGGAGAATGGATATGATTAAAGGAGAGAGTTATGACCTGGAAAATTTTAGAAGAAGAAAAAAATGGTGGGGTGCAAATAGATAATGGAGATGGAGAATGAAAATAGAAGAAGAAAGTGTAGTTACAAGTAGAGGCAGATGTCCTTCGTGTGCATCGAAAGGTCATGATAGATCTGGAGATAACTTAGCTAATTATGATGACGGACATAGCTATTGCTTTAGTTGTGGTTACTATAATTCAGCCAAAGGAGAAGTATCAGTGAAACCAGTGAACAAATCTTTGGAGTTTACTAAGTATACTGGAGATTGTGTTGGCAATCTTAAGCGTGGTATCACTAAGGAGACCGCAAAGAAATATAATTATCAGTGTAACATGGATGAGAAGTTAGAGATTGCTAACTACTATAAGGATGGAACTTTAGTTGCTCAACATTTACGTGGTTCAAATAAGAAGTTCTTTTGGAATGGAGACAACTCACATCCCACACTATGGGGTCAACACCTATGGCGTAAGGGAGGTAAGAGAATCATCATTACCGAAGGAGAGTATGATTGCATGGCTATTAACCAGATGCTTGGTGGTAGGTGGGGTGTAGTATCTTTACCTAACGGAGCAGCGGGTGCTGTGAAAGCAATCAAAGATAACCTTGAATGGGTAGTATCTTATGATGAAGTAGTATTATGCTTCGATCAAGACGATCCTGGCAAGGAGGCGATGGTTAAGGTGGCAGAGATATTACCTCCGGGTAAGTGTAAGATTGCTACGCTACCTTGTAAGGATGGTAACGAATGTCTTAAGAAGGGTATGGCTGATGATGCTGTGTCTGCGTTATGGGAAGCCCAACCATTCGCACCAGATGAGATCTTACATATCTCTAGGGTTATAGATACTCAAGATTTATCAGAAACAAGAGTGTATCCCTTTCCCTTTAACACTTTGACTGAGTTCCTTATTGGACAAAGGTCTGGAGAGATTACATTGTGGGCTAGTGGTACTGGATCAGGCAAGACAACAATCCTTAGAGAGTTGATGCACCACCACCTTGAAGAGGGGCGTAGTGTGGGTGCTATAATGTTAGAGGAAGCACCAAAGGAAACTATGGATGATATGATTTCCTTGATGATTAATAAACCTGTTAGGGCTATCAAAGCTGCGAAGCTAATGAATGATCTTAATGAGAAGATGGGGAGAGATCCTGTATTCATGGATTACATTGATGATCTAACGGATGAAGAGTATGCTAATGCTAGAACTAAACTAGGACAAACATCCTTCTATGTGTATGATCACCTAGGAAACAATGGACTTAAGAATCTTTGTGCTAGAATGGAATACATGGCGGTATCTCTTAAGGTAGATGTTATTGTACTAGATCATATTACTGCGGCAGCTGCTGGATTAATGGGATCGTCAAGTGATTTTGATGGAGGTTCTTCAGAGCGTTTACTCATTGATAACATAATGAAAGAGTTACGTGGGTTGGTCTCTCGTACTGGTGTACGTATTGATGTTGTATCTCAACTAAAGAAAACAAATAAAGCATACGAAGAGGGAGATAGGATTACCTTACAAGATCTTCGTGGCTCTGGCTCGCTAGCAAGTGTACCTAATGTGGTCGTAGGTTTAGAGAGGGATAGACAGAATCCTGACGACAACCTAGCTAATACCACCACTGTTAGAGTTCTAAAGAATAGGCTCACAGGTAGAGCAGGTGTTGCTAGTGCTTTGTATTTCAATAGGAAAACAGGTAGATTAGATGAGGTAGATATAGTTATTGGTGATGATGGTTCGGCAGAGTTTAGACCCGTTGGAGATAACTAATGATATTAGAATCTAAGAATCAATGTTTAGCAGACTATGGTACCTTCTCTAAGAATTGGGCAGTCCCTGATTTTGTAGTTGAGAGAATACCGATAGAGTGTTTATACCATCCTAAAAACTTAGGTGGTAATCCTAAGTTGGTAGAGAAGTTATTAATAAATCTACCAGAGGAGGGGCTAGTTAACCCCCTAGTTACGCATCAGTTCTTTAGGAATTATAGAGATAGAGATGACCAAGGAGAATATATATTTCCTAGGCATTTAACTGGTTCGGGATATTGGGGCAATAAGTTTCAGAACATCCCTTACTCAGATGGTCCACAGTATATCGTAGGATACGGTAACTGTAGATTAGGAGCAGCAAAGAAGATGGGTGCTACTCATATAGACTGTATAGTGTTAAGAAGTTTTAATGTGGAGCACATGCATAATTTAGGAAAGATGTTGGCTAGTTATAAGGAGTTTGGTTTAGATGACTGAAGAAAATAATATAATGGAATTCGTAAGTGACACCATCGGCGGAGAAGGTGTAACACTAGGAGCAGACCTTACCTCTATGGTTTCAGGGGAACATTCGATTCCCATGAACTTTGGGAATGGTTCTGCAAATGTACCTGTGAATGTAGAGAGAGATCTCGGTAAGGTACAAGTAACATATGAACATAATAATCACACGTACATACATGTCATAACTCCACAGGGGCTGATGTATTCGTCGATTAAATTTCATGGTGATGATTCAACACCACCTAAGGAATGGCAACAGAAGGGAATGTGGAGATATTTTTAGGAGATACTTATGAACCGTATCGTATTTGATATTGAGGGGAATGGTCTTTCTGAGTTAGTACTCGGGAAGAAGGGAGTCTCTGTCCCAGAAGGAGATACAGTGCATTGTATGGTGTGCTTAGATTTAGACAGCGACACTGTTAAAACCTTTGGTCCATCTGAGATCGAGGAAGGTGTACAAATGTTACGAGAGGCTGACCTATTGGTTGGTCATAATATTACCATGTATGACATCCCTTTATTGGAGAGATTGTACGGTAAGATACCCACAGATACTATAGATACTTTAATAATAAGTAAACTAATGTATCCCGACCGCAATCAACACCCTCTTGGAGGAAACTCTTTAGAGATGTGGGGCAGGGCACTTGGGGTATATAAGGAAGAGTATGCTGGAGGATGGGAAGTATTCAGTGAAGAGATGTTAGAATACTGTGTACAAGATACTCAGGTTAATAAGGCTATATATCTAGAACAACTAGAGTATATTATGACACATGAAAAGATAATATCTCTAGAGCATATCTTATCTAAGATCATTGCTACACAAACTGGAAATGGTTTTGGCTTCGATCTGAAAGCAGCCATAGAACTAGACCATACTTTACAAAAGAGGAAGACGGTGATCGAGAACGGATTCAAAAGAGTCTTTCCTACTAAGATTATTGAAAGATATTCTGATAAGACAGGGAAGAAACTAAAGGATCAGGTTATTAAATTCAATCCGGGATCTCGTAAGCAGATAGCTGAGAGGCTTGGTGATAAATATAACTGGAAGCCACCATTAACAGACAAAGGAAATCCTAAGGTTGATGAGTCTGTACTCAAGAAGCTTAACTTCCCCGAAGCTAAGGTCTTGGTAGAATATTTTAATATTATAAAGTTAATGGGGCAGGTTACCGACTGGATAACTAGGGCATCTAACTCTAGAGATGGTAGGATACATGGGTCTATAAACCCACAGGGTACGGTCACAGGAAGAATGACCGCTAACCAACCAAACCTACAACAGGTATCAGGAGACCCTAGAGCTAGGCGGTTATTTGTTCCTAGAGAGGGATGGCTACAGGTAGGGATAGATGCTAAAGGACTAGAGGCAAGGATGCTTGGGAATCGTATGTATCCCTTTGATAAGGGAGCATATGGTAAGATCATTACCGAGAAGGATATCCACTCAGAGAACCAGAGGTTAGCTGGATTATCTAACAGGAATGATGCTAAGACATTTTTCTATGGTTTTATCTATGGAGCTGGAGATGCTAGGATTGGTGAGATTGTTGGTAAGTCTTCTTACATGGGTAGAAAACTTAAGAAACAATTCTTAGATGGTCTTCCTGCTTTGAAGAAGGTTATAGATGACTGTAAGTTTCAGGTTAAGAAGCTTGGAAAGATATCCTTACTCGACGGTAGACTTGTACCATGTAGGTCAGCACATGCTGCCTTGAATGTACAACTACAGGGTGATGGGGCTATCGTGATGAAGCTTGCTCAATGTATCTTTGATCGTAAGATAAAGAAGAAGAAGTATCAGGACAGGGTTAAATTCATGGCTACTGTGCATGATGAATGGCAAATGGAATGTGTACCTGAGTTAGCTGAAGAGGTGGGGCAGATGGGATGCGATAGCATAACGGAAGCTGGTGAACGGCTGGGTTGTTCTATTGCTTTAGAAGGAGACTATAGGATCGGAAAGGATTGGTCGGAATGTCATTAAATGTTGAGGTAGGTTTTTATAGATATGATCATAGTATGTATGACATCTTTAATAAGCAGTCTACTAAGATAGAGAAAGTATGGGTAAGTATGATACGACACATAACTAAGTGTTGTTACACCCATTGTACTATAAAGATAGGAGAGAATTCTTTAGTTGCCTTAGTAAAAAAGAATGCTACATTTGCATCTTCTGATACTGTAGACAAATTTCTAGGGAGTCCAGATCTTTATATTTGTTTAGGAGAGTTAGACGTAGATATCACAGGGATAGATAAGATTATCTCAGGTTTGTATCAAGGAAGTGTGAGGAAAGTTCTCATATGGTTCTTTGTAACAAGATGGTTTGGAGCTAAGAAACCAAAGACCTGTGCTACATTAGTGTGTGAAATACTTCGGTGCTGTGGATACGAGATTAAACAGTGCGTATCCCCTGCCGAACTATATAAGGAATTAATAGAATGCAATTCATAATGTTAGGGGGAAAGGCTGGGGTTGGGAAAACCTTTTTAGCTAGACATATAGCTAAGTATGCTTTTAATAAAGGAATGAGACCACATATAGTTTCCTTTGCTGACTGTATCAAACAAGAGGCAGAGAACGCAGGTTTTACTAAGGATAAAGAACCAGAAAAATACAGAGAGTTTTGTCAATCTATGGGAAAGAAACATAGAGCCGAGGATCCAGACTACTTTGTCAAGAAGTTTAATGATACTTTTATGGGTTTGTGGGATGAGGAAAGTTATCTTTTAAAACAAGGGAATCAGTTCTGGGAAACCTTGGTGATAGTAGATGATTGTCGTTACTTGAATGAGATAGCCTATGGTAGATTTAATAATGCCATACAGATCTTTATTGGTACTGGTGATAGAGAGCTAAGAGACAATGATGGTGAATGGCGTAATGATTTATCGGAAGAAGTAGCTATGAAAATTGAGGAAGGCGACAAGGATTACTTGAATCTTTATTCATGGGTAGTATTGAATGATAAAACTTGGGAAGAGTTTGAGAAGAAAATTAAAGAGTATCTTCCCGTTTGGTGTGGTATGGATGCTGATTCATGTGGAGAGATTGATTGTGATTGCGCTTTTTGTAAGACCATGAAAGATGGACAACCATTAGAAGGTATCCTTAAGGAGATATATGAAGAAATGATAAAGTATTTAGATGAAACGAGTGAAGGAGATGAAGATGAAGAGACCTAATGTAGCGATACTAGATGGGGATATAATAGCATATAGGGCAGCATTCTGGGCAGACACTGAAGGTATAGATGAACTAGAGGATCGGTTACTATATGACATACAAGAATGGACACCGAAAGGATGTAAACCTGTGATTGCATTATCGTGCAATCGTAAGGAAAATTACAGAAGAGATTGCTGGGCTAATTATAAATCTAATAGGGAGACTCGCTCAGCTCCTGATTGTCTGAACTATGCTATGGAGTTGATCAAGGGTATGGGGAGTATCAAGAAGATCGACCGAATAGAAGCTGATGATATCATGGGTATGGGAGCATCGTCTGGTACAGCGATTGCTGTAACAATAGATAAAGACCTTAGAGGTGTACCGGGATGGCACTGGAATCCTGATAAAGAAAGAGAACCTAGAGAGATATCTACAGATGAAGCCGACCGCTTCTTTGCTGAACAGATAGTCACAGGAGATACTACAGATGGTATACCTGGATTACCTAAGTGTGGTAAGAGTTTCTTTGAGAAAGAGATTGCTACATTTGATCCTGAGGATTGGCTTAGAGAGATTTGGTGGGCTTATGAAGAGCGTGGATATGATTATGAATATTTCTTATCTCAAGTTAGATGCGTAAGAATACTTCGTATTGATGACTTTGATAAAACAACTAGGTGTCCTATATTATGGGATATGCCTAAGGATATACCTTGAAACGGGTATTATAGTATAACGGAGAATACAATGATTTTAACAACTGAACATGTAAAATTAAATACAAGAAACGGACACGTAAAAATACCAACAAGAGGTTCTAATGGAGCTTCGGGTTATGATTTATGTGCTGTCGTCAAAGGATCTGAAACAATCAAACCTGGAGAAACCAAGATGATTTCTTCTGGGATGAAGATGGTTATACCTAAGGGTATATGTGGGTTACTTGTACCTAGATCTGGCTTGAGTACTAAGCGTGGTATAGTACTAGCGAATACCATAGGGGTTATAGATAGTGATTATAGAGGAGAGATTAAGATGGCTCTCATGAATATATCGGATACCTCATTCGAAGTAACCAACGGGCTACGGGTTGCACAGATATTGTTTATCCCTACACTTACTCCAGGATTTGAGTACTGTAGTGATGCGGATTTTAATTACGATTGCTCAACTGAGCGTCAAGGCGGAGGTTTCGGGAGTACTGGAGTTAGTTAATGGATTCATTCCAACAGTTTATTGCCATATCTAGATATGCTAGATGGCTTAAAGAAGAAAATAGAAGAGAAACGTGGTATGAGACCGTCAGTAGATACTGGGATTGGATGGTCAATAAGTTTCCTGACCTTAAAAATACCCCTGAGATTAAAGATAGTATCTATAACTTAGAGGTTATGCCGTCAATGAGAGCATTGATGACCGCTGGACCCGCTGCTGATAGGGATAACACTTGTGTTTACAACTGTTCCTATCTAGAGATTGATTCTCTAGTAGCATTCTCAGAGTTAATGTACATTCTAATGAATGGTACTGGAGTAGGATACTCCGTAGAATCTAGGTGTACTGACAAACTAAAGCCTGTCCCTAGTTCAATAGTTAGGGATCGTGGATTCACGGTTAGAGTAGAAGACTCTAAAGAAGGGTGGGCAGATTCCCTAAGGAATCTATTGGATTATCTTTGGAATAAAGGTATCCACCCAACATGGGATACATCCCTTGTTAGACCCTCTGGAGCTAAGCTTGAAACCTTTGGTGGTCGTGCTAGTGGACCAGAGCCTCTTGAGGCTGTCTTTAAGTACATCACTAATACATTTTATAATGCTCGTGGTCGAAAGTTGACTACATTAGAGTGTCATGATATATGTTGTGTCATAGCTAAGTCTATTATTGTAGGCGGAGTACGTCGTAGTGCTATGATTTCCTTATCAGATCTAAATGACAGACCAATGGCTAAATGTAAGAGTGGCGCATGGTGGGAAGGTTCGGGGCATCGTGCGTTGGCTAACAACTCAGCAGTGTACCGAGGAAAACCTGCGTTGACTGAGTTCATGTCAGAGTGGCAGTCTTTATATGATTCCCATTCAGGTGAGCGTGGTATCTACAATAGATTAGGTGCTCAAGAACAATGTGATTGGTTAGGGCGGGACAATACTATAGAGTATGGACTGAATCCCTGTGCTGAGATTCTTCTTAGACCAAAACAATTCTGTAATTTAACTGAGGTCATCATCCGAAGTGACGATAAGATCGCAGATATCAAGAGAAAGATTGAGCATGCTACCATCCTAGGTACTTGTCAATCATCTATGACATACTTCCCATTCCTTAGTACAGAGTGGGAAAGGAATGTAGAAGAAGAGAGATTACTTGGGGTATCATTCACTGGTATCTACGACAACCCCTTAATGTGGGGTAAGGAAGGACTAGAGAAACTCTCTGGTCGTCTGGGTAGATGGCGTGAGCATGCTAGGAAAACTAATTCAGAATGGGCAGACAAACTTGGAATCAATAAGTCAGCTGCTATAACCTGTGTTAAACCTAGCGGTACAGTATCATGTCTAGCGAATACATCTTCGGGTATACATCCGAGATATGCGTCTCATTACATACGAAGAGTACGTATAGACAAGAAGGATCCTATCTATAGCTTTATGAAAGACGCAGGGATACCTGTAGAAGACTGTGTACTTAATCCTGAATCAACAGGAGTCTTTAGTTTCCCTCTATCTTCCTCTACACATAGTAGAGAGGCACAGGATGTCTCAGCCCTAGAACACCTAGAGCTTTGGCGAGTATATAAGAATCATTGGTGTGACCATAATCCGTCTATCACCATTCATTATACAGACGATGAGTTCCTACCAGTAGGAGCATGGGTTCTGGAAAACTTTGATGACATTCAAGGTATATCTTTCCTACCTAGGGTTGACCATGTTTATGAACAGGCTCCCTTTGAGGAGATATCTGAAGAATGTTATAATAAATTAAGTAAGAATATGCCAGAGGTAGATTGTAATAAACTTAGAGAATATGAATCTGAGGATACAACTAAAGGTACACAAACCTTAGCATGTAGTGGGGGTTCTTGCGAAGTAGTAGACTTAGTGGAGACAACCTAATGGATATTTCACCCGCCCGACAACTGGGCTTAAGTAATTCTTTGAATACAACACAACTAAATAAATTCCTTCAAGAGTTAGACAACAGACTCAAGAAGGTTGAGGAACAACTCAATGCCGAATCAAAAAATACCATACGTCGATCCAGATCTAGTAAAGATTCTGGAGAAGATGTATCCTCCTCTTGATTATTCTAAGGATGTATCAAGAGAGGACTGGGCATTTAGGGGAGGTCAGAGAGAATTAATAAAGAAGCTATTTCAAATCACTAAACAACAAGAAAGGGGTTAAGTTATGGCAATGGATCCAATGCAACAAGCGATGGAGATGGGACTTGGTGGCGGTATGCCTGAGGGTGATCCCTCAATGATGGGACTTGGTGGTGGTATGCCCGAAGGTGATCCTATGATGGATCAAGAGATGACTATGGAAGAAGGCGAAGAGGCTGGGCGTATGGGGGATACCATATTAGCTCATATGACACCAGGAGAAGTCGTTATCCCTGCGGAATTGGTTGGTGATCCTGCGATTGCTGAAGCTTTAAACGAAATCTTTATGTCTGCTGAGATTGACATGGCTCAATATACAGTAGGAAGCCCTATGAATAGTATCAACCCTGAGACAGGCAACCCTGAGTTTGGTTTCTTTAGTTCAATAACAAAGCCTTTTAAGAAAGCCTTAGGATATGTAACAGGTGCGAGAGCCCAAGAGAAAGCAGCAAAGAAACAAATGGCTGAGTACGCAAGAGCTGAAGCTGCAGCAAAGAAAGAATCTAGAAGGCTCATGGCAGAGCAACAGGCTTATTTCAAAGGTGAGATGGATAGGTTTATGGCAAAACAAGCAGAAGATACTGCGTTATTTAACCAACAGATAGCTGTAGATCAAGAGAAATCAAGGGTAATGGCAATTCGAAACAAGAGAAATTTTGCTAAGACATTGTTTGGTATCCAAGGTAGAGCTATTGGATCCTCTAAAGAAGCGGCAGCAGTAGGAGATACAGCGACATCAAGAGAATTCAAAGCCCCCAAGTTCTACGGTTCTAAGAGAAGTAAGAAATCCTCGCCAAAATTTAAAAGAAAGGCTCCGAAAACAAGTTCGGTACGCCCCAAGTAAGGAGTAAGCTATGAAATCACCAAGCATTAGTATGCCTAAGTTACCCTCAGCGGCTGAACAAGCTCAGGTATTAGCTACCCTGATGGGAGAACAAAGAGCAGCTCAGGAAGAGATGTATCAACAACGCCAAGATGAAGTACGAGCCCAAGAAGAGCAACGAATACAGGATGAGAAGGCGGAACGCCAGAGAATCGAAAGAGTAGAGGGTGAAAGGGAAGCAGCACTAGCTGAAGCCGAACGTCAGGCTCAATTAGAAGCTGAGGAAGTTGTTGTAGAAGATGTATCCGAAGAAGATCAATTAGTCTATGGATTCTATGGTCTCTATGGAGACGAGGATGACTATGAAGACGATGACTCAGAGGAAGAAGCACCCGCCTAAGGAGAATATACCATGTCTAAGGAAACAAACGCTGAACGATGGAAGTTCTTAAATGAACAACGTCTAATGAAGCTAGAGAGAGCAAGGAAGTGTTCATCACTTACGATACCTTCGCTACTTCCACCAGAGGGATGGAACGAAGAGGTACAACTATCTCAGCCTTACAGCTCGGTACCAGCTAGAGGTGTAACCAATATGGCTAGTAGGATTCTATCGGCTATGCTACCTTTAAATGATACACCATTCTTTAGGTTCGAACTACAATCAGGAATGGAACCTAATCAAGAGATCTGGAACTTCTTGGAATCTCTTTCATATCAAGTACATAATAAACTATCGAGTAGAAACTTAAGAGAAACTATCTATACTACACTACAGCACTTGATTGTAGTAGGAGACGCTCTAGTAATCGTAGAAGATTCTTTAAACTTTAGAGTCATTCGATTAGATCAATACGTTGTCAGGAGAAATGTCGAGGGAGAAGTTCAAGAGATCATCTACCTTGAGTTTATCTCAGACGACAACGAGGAAGATATCTTTACATCTGGACAATACAACTATACAGCCGACAGCCGCAAGGGATACGAGGTTCAATACATTAGAGTTACACGTAACGAAGATGATACATGGGCATTGGTAGCTGAGGATGGCGAAGGAAATCTTAAAAATGAAGGAGAGTATGAAGTATCTCCGTTTATTCCTTTACGTTGGGCTTCCATTACAGGTGAGAACTATGGTCGATCACATTGTGAGGATATCATAGGTGATATACAAACCTTAGAGTCCTTTACAGAAGCTCTTACCGAAGGGGTGGCAGCAGCCTCCGCCTTCTGGATTGGAGTAGACCCCGCAGGTATTACAGAACTAGATGATATTGCGGGTGCAGAGAACGGTGAGTTTGTCTCAGCTAGAGAACAAGATATATTTACATTGAGTCCTTCCGGAACTATGTCACCTCAGATTCAAGCTACACAGTCAGGTGTTGAAACTATGAGACGAGAGATAGGTAATGCTTTTCTATTAACAGGATCCGCTATACCTAGTGGAGATCGTGTGACTGCTACAGCGGTACGTATGATTGGCTCAGAACTAGAGACGGTACTTGGTGGAGCATTCTCTGCTATATCTAGAGATCTTATGGAACCTGTAGTTAATAGAGTTACTTTTCTTATGTTACAAAATGGTGAGATAGATCCTAGATTAGAGGAACAGTTTGCTTCTGATGGTATCCTTAGTGTAGAGATAGTCACAGGACTACAGGCTCTAAGTAGAGATTCTGACTTACAAAAACTAATGCAGATGGGAGAGATGGTAAGGAATCTTCCTGAACCTGCTCTTGCGTTATTCAAATGGGAATCATACGCTCGTGCTTTAGTTACTTCGGTAGGATTCGATGCCAATAACTGGGTTAAATCCGAAGAAGAAGCTAAACAACAACAGATGGAACTTGCAGAAGCTCAACAACAGATAGCTACTCAAGGACAGATGAAACAGGGTATGGGACAGATGGTTACTAATGCTATGGGACAAGCTGCTGCTCAGGATATGGAAGCTACGGGTGGTGAAGGTATTCAAGAGATTATTGATGCCAATCCAGAGATGTCCCAACAAGTACAACAAATGATGGGAGGTACGTAATGAAAGAAGATGGAGATACTCTTCTTTCATTAGATATCCTTGGTGCCAAGAACGACGTTGTTTCTGATAATTGTATATTAAAATTAAACCAAACAGAAATAATCGGAAGAGGAAATCTTGATTATATTATATCTGTTAGAAATGAGATGCTTAGTAATAGAGGGTATAGAATACCAGAAATATGGGACCATGAATGGAACCATAAACTGGGTCCTATTTGGACACCTGATTCTATCTCAGCTAACTTAGAAACATGGGCATGTCCAGAGTATTTTAAACCTGAAACAAATAACCCTACAAGATGTATTGAGATGACCAATAGAGTAAATGGTGATGTAGCTTTTGAGCAACTCACAATAACCAAGATGCCATTATTGCAACGTAATACTGATCTTAGAAATCATGAGGGTTTGGTATTCAATGGTACAACGGAAGTTATGCGGGGAAATGATAATGGGGATTGGAAGGTTGATACATCAGATTTTATTATAGCTGTGGTTATCTACCCTAATAAAGCTATGACTGCTGCTGCTCCTATAGTAGCTAAAAGGAACGGGGGCTATTTCGCTCTTCAAGTAGATTACTCAAGTACAAATGAGGATGTCATCTTTACTATGAATGGTACTGACTACACAGTAATAGATGGAGCTGAACTTAATGAACACGTTATCGTATGTGGGCGAAAGGATGGTAAAGCTTTTGTATATGCTAATGGGAGTCAAATGGAAGCACTTTCTGCAGATACTACAGATTTAGATCATAATTCCAAACCATGGTTAGCAGATATGGTACTCAACAACCAGGAGTATAGGGGTACTGTATATGAAATTATTATGGTTAATGATGAGTTATCAGAGACAACCACTGTTGATGATGATCTTGTAGAGAAACTTACAGGATATTTAGCGTGGAAATATAATTTAGTTTCGGTTTTAGAGAGTGGACATACATATAAAAATGCGCCACCAAGAACAACTTTAATTTAAGAAGGAGGCAACCATGCCAAAGAAAAAGAAAAAGAAAGGTAGCACCCCCAGTGCTTCTAGAGTCAAGGGTAGGACTGCTGCCAGAGCAGCTAAAAAAGCTAAAAAAACTGGCTCAAGTGGTGGTAAATGATGAGCCGCTTCCTGTTACTCTGTAGTATATTGTTACTATCAGGATGCTCGATGTTTAAAGGAATGTTTCCTCCTGTTAACCAAGAACGAGGGTTTATAGATGATTTCGGGGGAGTAACTAACATAGAAAAAGTAGCAGCACTAGAGAATCTAACTATCCTTAGTGGAATAGGAGGATTCTGTTTGTTATCTGGTATTGTTTTACTTACAATTTCAAGGGGGACAATGGGCTGGCGACCTATAATTGGAGGAATCGCTCTAATTATTTTAAATTATGTCATCAGTATATATGCATCATGGATTTTCCTACCAATCATAGGAGCTACGGGTGCTATTAGTATCGCATGGGGATACAGTAACGTGCGAGAAATGTTAAAACTTAAGAAGGAGAAAACATATGGATAGTTTTCTAGGTACAGTGTTTTATAGTGTATTGATCTTTATTGCAGGAGCCTTTGTAGGCGCACCGCTATGGGGATGGGTACGAAAAATGTTTCCGTGGAATAAATAATACTCCGAAAGGGAAAGCAAATGGTAAATATGACAGGGGCTATCCCTATATTAGAAATTATCATAGGAGCTGGCGTAGTCGGCATGCTATGGCAAATGAATCGACAAATAGGATCCTTAACACACGCTATCGAAAGCTTTCACGATATGTTGGAAGACCACGAAGCTCGCTTAAGGACAATCGAAAGGGAAAAG
>Ga0208012_1000018_pt1 | contig 74478 bp, 133 predicted proteins | sample 15BtaG_FD_184090 | JGI IMG/M metagenome (GOLD analysis project Ga0208012, IMG submission 184090) | Marine viral communities from the Subarctic Pacific Ocean - 15B_ETSP_OMZ_AT15312_CsCl metaG (SPAdes) (version 2) | ecosystem: Environmental > Aquatic > Marine > Oceanic | place: Pacific Ocean... | reverse complement strand
TGCTGTCAACCCTACCATGACAGTCTTACGCCAGCGTCCCAGCATAGGGGTATGTATTGTTACCTGTTACTTGTAAAGGTTCGGGTTTATAGGCCCGACTTCACTTTCTAGCTCCCATATCTGGGTGCTGATTTCACAGCAATACTCACAAACTAAGCGGTAGAGGAGGGAATCGAACCCCCACACCCTTTCACAGGTGGACAATTTTCAAGATTGCTTAGTACGCCAATTACAATCTCTACCGAATCTACTTGTCGTCCTTGGACGACTTAACTCGTCAAGTGCAAAGCTATCTCAAGTCTTGCATCTGGACAATGAACATAATCAATATGAGAAAGGTAAGACTTAAGGTCTTCCACCGTCTCAGAAGACAGTCTATACTTACGACTGTCAGTGTCGAACCAAATACTAATAGGATTTTCAGCACCTCCAGCACCTACCAGATAACTCTCTTGCAACTCGCCATGAGAACGCTGTTGATAAACCTCTCCATGTCCAGCCCCCCATAACAAACTGGGAGAAAAGGATACCGATGGTTTCTTCTTCCATTCTACCCGAATTTCAACACTCATATCTTACTTACCTCTTCAAAAGGGTTTACTTCCATTAGGTCGTACTTAGTGCAGCCGTGAAACCATAAGCCCCAACTAAAATCCCCATTGTATTCCTTACGATGTAGTTCAACATCATCTGGAATCTGCTTCTCAAAAAGTTTATTTAGGTTAATGAACTTACGGTCAGTAGCGGCTCTTGGGTCGATAGCGTATTTAGCACCATCCTGTTCAAATATCTCATAGACATGAGTCTCGCCCAGTTTACACTCACTCTCGTAGTAGGCACCAGTGCCCCAGAACAATGTAAAGCCGACAAGTGCAGCAGCAATCAAAGCCTTCTTTCCTTGCCCTTCTCGCCTTTCCTCAAAATATACAGCAGTACACCCAAGAGTAAAAAGAACTAAGAAGAACCACAGAATCCAAAACAATACAATCGACATAACGTTTCCTTGATTAGATTAAAGTAAGTTTCCTAAGTGGGAGCGAGGGGAATCGAACCCCCGTTTTTACTGGGTAAAAGCCAGTTGCAATGCCAACGTTTGCTACGCTCCTAAAATAAATTCATTAGGGTGTATCAACCTATTAGGGAGTTGATACTGTATACAAAAGGCATTATGCCTAGCGTACTCCTCAATGTATCTTTTCATTATTTCCTTATTTTGGTCAAGGGAATCATCTTCGTTGCTTATAGGATAAACAGGAACCAAAACTTCTTGACCAACCACTGGCTCTCCACAAACTTCGAATACCAGCATACCGTGTTCTTCTTCAATCTCGTTTATATCCATTATAACTTCCTTTCAGAGGGCCGTGTGGGAATCGAACCCACCATCAATCGCTTAACAAGCGAACGCTACACCAGATTAGCTTCCGACCCGAATGCCGCAGGAGGTCTAAGTGTTGCTCCTATTTCCACCTTCCGATGGCGTCTTACCCTATATGTGGTTACTATCCCACGAGAATTTTTAGACGAACGACAGTTTTTTATACCAACACGCCCTCTTCACTGAAAAGCTTCGTAAAGCTATCCTTCTCCAGCGAATCAAGGGAGTAATCGTAATCAGCCTCCTCTCGGCTATCAACAATCTCGGCACCTAGGACGGTAACCAAGTCATTAAAAGTCAGAGAGTTATTCCACTGTTGATACAGAGCATTACGTGCTACCGACGTTGTTTTACCACTGCCGGAAACCCTAGCATGTCCCGCACCAAAGTTTAATACAACGAAACTTCCTGGCAAGAACAAACCAAGGATGGTCTGCTTCTGCACTGACTGACACTTGATTTCAGCAAACAAGTTGTTTGGATTCATCATGTAATCTCTGGACATTTCGTCACCACGCCCAATGATGATTTTGTAGGAACACTCGTCATCACCCATGTAAACGTTGTTCTGTACCAATGCGGCACCCCCCAACTGTCCACTACTAGCGTAGAGGTATTCTACAGCACCATTTGGAGCATTAGTAATGTCACCAGAATACGTTAGACCACGATGGTCATAAGAGGAATTCCAACCAACCTTTGCTCCACTGATGTCAATACTAGAAAGGTCAAGGTCACGAGCCCCCCAACTATTCTTCCAGTACACACCAACAGCGAGTTTATCCCCATGGAACTTGGTTCCAGTTGGGATGTTCCCTACAAACATCTTCTCAGACGTTGGTAGAGCATAATCAATATCTTTAGGAAGGAAGATTTTCTTGCCTTCCAAACCAAATCTACCATGGATATAGCTCGATAGGTAGTTAAGGTTATGGCTACTGATAAGAGTTGCCTTATCGTTAGTCTTGCCTTCTCGCTCAGTTACCCAAGACTTACCATTACGAATACGGTAAACGAATGAGTCTCGGTTCTTAAGGTTGTCAAAACAAGCGGTCATTGCCTTGAACAAAGCAAACGGAGTTGCGTTATCCAACCAATGCTCGTCGTTCATCGTCAACTGCTGACTAGTAACAACACCAAGAGGGTTCTGAACTAATGGCTTATGGTAAAACTTCGACATCTTTGAAATTTTGTTAATGGTCTTAGGACACTTGCTCTTGAAAGCCAAGAACAAAGGCTTGAACCGATTAAAAATCTCTGCTAACTTCTCTACACCAAACTGGTTGAATGCAGCAGAAGGGTTATAGTTACTTGCTTTGATTGCAGCAATGGACTTTCCATTCTTAATCAGCAAGGACTCTCCGGTTGCCCGGTAAATTACATAACGGAAAAACGCCATTGTCTCCTTCGGCAATACTCCGTACAAATCAGCAATCTTGACGATAGCCTCCTTGTTACGAACACCTTCATCACCAGTGAAGACATAACCTAACTCGTCAGTAAGAACCGCCAACACGTCGTCGATGGTCTCTTCCTTTAGAGCGATGCCGGAACGCAGTAGTCCCAGACACTTATTAGTCATCTCCTCTACAGTGTACGCCTTAATTACCTTATAGGTAAGCTCAACATCGGGAATATCCAATACTTCATTGGGGATATAAACCTCCCCCTCGAACATTGTCCCGTAAGTAGACAAATAGTGAAAAATCTGGTCAACAAACAACTCAAAACGTGAGCTATTCTTAACCTTATCCCAAGACTTATGGAAGGTCTTGTTCAAATCATTGCCGTTTAGCTCTGCCTTACGATAATGACTTACAATCTTATCCTTCGCCCAAAGAGCGTTAGGCTCGATAATGTATCCACTATCGGAAATCCAAACATGCTCAATTGATGGCTTAGCAACGACAGCGTTAAATAGTTCCAGAGTTTTCATTTTCATAGTTTCCTTAAGTTAGGGTGGGAGGTATAAAATTATGCTTTTTTATAGGAACCTCGTAGTACCCAGTTTCGTAAAAAGTGAGAGGTAGGTTTTTGGATACAGCCCCCGTAGGGGCTGTTTGTCATGGTATAGGAACCTCTTCTACTTTATTTCCTTAATAAAAGGTGGGGGGTATGTTATTGATAAAAATTCATTTTTTATAGGAACCCCGTATACCTAGCGTGGCCTTTCGGAATCGAACCGAACTTTCTTGGACTTCAATCAAGCACTGTCACCAGACCAGTAACCAAGACCACATATGTCGTCTATCGACGACCTTTATTTTTGGGACGACGTTCGCCTTCCCAATCATCCTTTTCGTTATACTCAAAGTGAGTATCTTCATCTTCAGTAGTATCACCAGGAACATACTGTTGACTTCTTTTGTTCTGCCTCAGCTTTCGGAAAGCTTTAGCCTTCTTTCTTTCGTTTTTATCCATCGTTCTTCAAATGTTAAAAATAGTTAGTAAGAGGTAGGTGCAGGATTCGAACCTGCAATGGCCTGTAGCCACAAGAACACTTGCGAACAAGAGTAATTTACTTAACCAATAGCGTACCTACCATGAGTTGTCCCCCTGGGAGTCGAACCCAGACACTTGCTTCATCAGAGCGAGCCGGTTAACCAAATCGCGAGGACAATGTCTTTCTTCTTCTTTATTATAGCTTCTCAACGTCAATCTGTCAAGGGTCGTATCCCCGTAACCTTGGTTTTACTATTTCTCGGTTACATAGGGTGCAATGATTTATTTGGTAGGTAACAGCGTACCTTTCCCATTTTCCCCATTTGTGATACCCGTTCTCACAGGTACGTTCACACTTAGGAATGTAAAACAAATAGCCAATTAGTTTAATTATTCCCCAAATCATTTACTGATAACCTCCTATGGTTTTTGCCACTTACCGCTCATTCCATATTGTACAGAGCCACAAGTCAAACAGGTAATGGTATCCCCAGAGGAATCCCTTTCGTGACCAGAACAATAGTATTCAAGTATTGTATGTCTTTGACACAACCCCCCGCAAAAACCTTGGTCCTTAAATGTTCCAGTACGGACAACCCCGTCTTCATCATCTTCTGGTTGTTCAATAACAACGCGAGTCTCTTCTGTGTTAGCAAAACCAACCTCTGCCCAACCGTACCACCCTTTCATTTGGGGGTTTTCATCTTCATCAGGAATAGGCAGTCCAACAATTATTTCTGCATCTGAATTAAAAAACGTTTCATAACCAGCAATAATCTCTTCTAGTCTAACCACTCTCTTCTCTAGAGCCGACAAGTCAGTCTCATTCTCTGGTCCAGGGTCAGCCTTTTCGGCTTTAACTGGTTCTTCCAACCAATGTTTGTTGTTACCGATTACGGAAATTTCTTCGTTTGGGCCATCTAAACGAGTGGATGATGTATACTCACAAAACCAACATAGACGGTAACGATGACCTTCTATTAGTTCAACACCACAACATTCACATTTGTATTCAGACATTACCGGACACAAAACCTATCGAAAAATAAGGACTTAGGGTCTGTTTAGACCGTTACCGGACATTACCGGACATAAAGGGGTAACATGAGGGAATCGAACCCTACCCTTTCTCGTTCACAGCGAGACGTGCAAACCATTACACTAACGCTACCATAATAGTCTTGTGTTCCATTACTTGCGACAACAAAACACTCAAACGATTCAGTCATTATGGTCACAAGCCATAAGAGCTATTTATCGTGACTAGTAGGCAATGAGGGAATCGAACCCACGTATGATGCATGTAAGACACCTGTTCTACCATTGAACTAATCGCCTATAAAAACCGCTCCAATAAAACCAATCGCAAGTAAAAGCAATCCAAACCCAATGAAACCTGCTAGGACTGTACCAAAGAGCATCAGTGGTCCCCAAACTAGCCACCAGGGAAGCTGAGGTGCGACAGTGTATTGCAACACCAACAAAATAATCGTTAGAAGCATTACACTTGGAAGCGAACAACTAACAGTCGTTTTACCTGTACTTGAATCAGACATCTTATTTTCCTTAAAGTCAAAATTAGTAAGTGAGCAATGCTGGACTCGAACCAGCGGTCTCTACGATGTCAACGTAGTGCTTTAACCATCTAAGCCAATTGCCCATATCATAACACCTAAACGTCAATTTGTCAAGAGCAGGCATTCGGACTCGAACCGAAACTTACGGAGTACGAAACCGTGGTACTGCCAGATTATACTATACCTGCTTACTTCGTTCTTCTGCTGGTCTCCAGCGGTCCCAGTCTAGTTCCGCCCAGCAATCGCTGTAGTCTTCCGTACAACGTTCTTCTTCTGTGTATTCGTTATGACAATTAGGACACTCGCCACCTTCCCAGTCTAGAATTATTCCAACTTCATGCCCACACCATGGACAGTCTATTTCATAATCAAATTCTTCTTCCATGTCACTTCCTTTAGAGACTGGTGCCGGATTCGAACCGGCGTAAAGTAGGGTTGCAACCTACTGCCTTACCACTCGACCAACCAGTCATTTCTCAAACCTAACGTGACTCATACTAACCCCCTCAATTTTTTCGGTTATGTACTTACCCTCAGTCTCCAAATCTTTGACTCTCCATCTAATATCAACGATAAAGTCATCTGGGTCATACCCATACTTGTTAAACAACTGCTTGGTGACCTCTCTCACTTCCCCAAGTATATCAACGTCGTCCTTAAATAATGAGGAGACATCAAAGTCTATACTATTAGGAAGGACAGCATCAGAACCATGAGTGGTTATTACCTCATATGGGGTAGAACACCTGGGGCATTCTGTCAACGAACCCTCTGCCATCTGCTCAATGTCATCGGCTGTAAACTCACGTCCACACTTACAGTTCATAGTTCGTCTTTCTAAATATCAAATTGTTGTCATTGGCACCCAGACGTTACTCTAGGACACACTGTCTACACGACAGTTGTACACTTCGCACTCTACCTCCGATTAGCGACCCAGACGGGTATCGAACCCGCAGCGTGTTGATAGACAATCAACCTCCATTACCATTTGGACCCTAGGCCATTTAGGAAGCTAAGCTTCCTCGTCGATATTCATAATAATCTTTTTGATTGAGTTAGGAGGGTAATACTGATTACCGTCAAAAACTCCATCAGCGGCAACTTCCTTACATCTTTCCGCCATCTCATTCACAACGTTCTCTTCGTCGTTTGTTTCGTAGTTCAACTGAATAACTGTAGAACCTTCAACCATCACTCGTAGATTATACTTCATTTGGTTTCCTTAGCTAGGACTTCTTCTGTAAGTGACCCGAAGGGGAATCGAACCCCTGAACTCTACCTTGAGAGGGTGGCGAAACTAACCAACAGCTTCTACCGGGCCAATAAGTGCCTCCACTAGGAATCGAACCTAGCATCCAGGTTTCGTAGACCCGGTGCCGCATCCAGTGGTGAAGGCATGTTTGTCAGTTTTTTATCATAACGCCCTGACCTGGGGGAACCTTACGGTTTAGCGTTCACGTTTAATGTTCTCCTTATTCAGAGGACAAGCAGGCCGCAGAGGAATCGAACCCCTTATTACAACTTTGGAGATTGCATTGCACCCAGTGCTTTAAGTACGGCCTGTATTAATAATCAATTGAACCATCTGGGTTTTCTGTTATACCCAAAAAGCTATCTTGTGACCTCAACAAATAATCAAAGAGTTCTTGAGTCTCGCTCTTAACCTCTTTTTTATTTAGGTCTAAACTAGAGATAAAGTTGATTCCTGTTTCGCGTCCATCTGTTGAATCAGCCATCTCAGACCCCGTTCAAAAAATCAATCATATCATGTAGTCTAACAATTCTTTCGTCACCGTCAAAGATTTCCATGGCAATCCTAACGTCTGTTACTAATTGGCATTTCTCTTTAAATGTCAGATTAGCATAGTTAGCATACTGTCTTTCAATATGCATTCCTAGTTTAAAAGAATGTCTGCGAGCGGCTAGTTCATCGGTCATTATCTAAACACCAAACAATAAAGGATTACAATGGCTATACAACCAGACCAAAACAAAAACTCTTTTCTTTCTTCTTTATTCATAGTGGAGGTATCGGGAATCGAACCCGTCAATCGACTTTGCAAGAGTCAACGCCTACCCATAGAGTACCCCCATGGTGTCACGTTATTTGCAACCCGACGCGACCAACGGTGTATTGTTACGCATGAAGTTTATTCTGGAAGTATTGCTTAGTCATTACGGCAGTTGCCTTACCAATCGCTTTGGCAACAGTCTGTGACCACTCAATCTCTCCTTCACCTTCACGCTTTACGTCTTCAATCATAGCTGAGATGATAGTTCTCATTTTCTCCATAGAAGCACCACCCTCAATCTTATCGAGTACGTGATTTAGCCTCATTGGGGTGACCCACTCTTCGGCTACCTCTTTGGCATCTGACAATATCTTCAACTTTTCAGGACTAACAACCCTAGGGGTCTTCGTCTCACTGAAGTCGTCTCTCTTATGTTTAACAATGACTCTACTACCATTGTTTTTGGTTAACTCAACAATAGGACGAAGGACAACACCTTCCATCTTCTTGCCTGGACCCATTCCGTTACGAATAGCCTGCTTTGACTCAGCATAGCATTCTAAGTCCAATTTGTCAATGTCGGTGATACACCTAACATACCAAACGAATTCGAGGCCTAACTCCAACACAATCGCTTCGGCTTTAGGAACGTCTAACCAGCAGTCATCAATCTTAACATCGAAGGCTACAAATTTTAATTCCTTACCATAAGTGCCAGACATACCCAGGCATTTGCCACCGTATGCCTCGCCAAAAATAGTAATCTCTTCAACGCCGAATGCTCTGAGTTTCTCAGTGAGCCCTTCTACGTCAAACAGTTCTACGAACCTAGCGTGCTTTTCGCCACCAGAGAAGAAGGTAATACCTGTCTCTGTTTTGTACTTTATATGAGCAGAAGTACCATGAATCTTTTCGAGTGCGTAACACTCTTTAAACATCAAGATGTCCTGGTCCTTGTACAGGTTATTAATATGTAGGTAACCCATTGTCTCGTTCCTTAGTTTCTTCTACTTCATAATAGTAAGCGACCCGACGGGGAATCGAACCCCGATAGGTGAGCGTGAAAAACTCACTGCCTAGCCAATACAGCACCGGGCCTTAATCTAGTATTTTCTTAATATATAAACACAACATCAAAAAAGCTGGTGTGTGTCTACCTGTTCGATTTAGTAAGCTACGTAGATAATCATGTGGAACATCTCCTACATACTTACCTTTGTGCTTACCAAACCATATAACGGTATTTCCTGTTACTTCTGGAGTCCCTCTATGAGAACTACCTTGTACACTTCTAACCGTTCTTCTTTTCATATCTTTTTCCTATTAGTGTAAAAAATCAAGTCAAGCAGAGAGGAATCGAACCTCCGACCCGTAAGTTCGGCTTACAGGCTCTAGTTTCCAAGACTAGCACCGCGACCATCAGCGGACAACTGCTTGATGTATGCCGTGAGGCCTTCAGGGTTTCATCCCCTATCCCCATCTCCGCTCTCACGAGCGGTATCTTATATCTTAAAACGAACGACAAGCTCCGAAGATTGGATTCGAACCAATCGCATCACGATTAACAGTCGCGTCCCCCCACCTAGAGGAGCCCTTCGGAATGATTAAGAGATTGGTTGCAACCAACATACTATCTTGGTCAGGAGCCGTCACTATCAAGCTTAGTCTCCGGTATTCCTTCAAGTATATTCAACCTCTAGTAGAAATGGAGGGAATCGAACCCACAATGCCCGAAGGCGACTGGTTTACAGCCAGCTAGACACACCACCTGTCCAACACTTCCATGTTTGAAGACTATTGCCTTCTCTCTTCACATTATACCTTTCGTTCTTAGTTTTGTCAACCGTTTTCGTCAGAATATTTTTGGTCGCCAAACTCACGCACACGAAGGGAGCGTTTCAACGTCGTCATAAACTCTTCACTAAAGTTTCTAGCCTCTGCCTCCATCATTGCCATCACTGGAAACCGGGGGAGGTTGGCTAACACCGCTTCTAAATCTTCACGTTTCTTTTTCTTACCAGTTCTCTTCGCTTCCAATATTGCCCTTTGCAGTATTGTTATAAATCGTTCCGGCGTTAAGCAGTCGGGACAACGCGAATCCTGACCACCACACGTATCGCATTTGTGCATCTCTAGGAAGGTTTCTTTGTATGCTTACGTAGCCACTTCAAAAAACTCTCAGGGCCGACATAACCAGCATAGCGGTCAACTTCAACCCACTTTTTATCATTGTTGTAATAACCCACCATCACAGTGGGCAACGCAGTGACTTTATACTTCTTGTAGACTGCCTGTTCCGCAACAGTCTTTCCTTCATGTCTAAAAGACCTCAGCTTCTCAATTTCTTTTTGAACTTCTTTATTAGCAAAGGTTGTGCTTTTCATTACCTTACAGTAGTGGCACCAGTCAGCACCAAAATAAAGGAAGGTTGTAACCCTATTCTCTGCTTGTTCAATCGGAGCAGCGTGGAGATTAGAATTAAACTTAAACCCAATCGAACCTTTACAGCCGACAAGGCAAAGTGTCACCATCAACATCATCGCTAAGACTAACTTCTTCATTCGTCATCTCCTTCAGGCCAAGTGCCATTGTATTTTGCTTTGTAATATTCAGCATCCGTTTCTGCATTTACTAGCTGGTCTCTTAGCTCATTCGCCCTTTGTGGTAGCGACTGCCCTTCTTTCGGCTGTAAAACAAACTTAAGTTGTTCAAGTATTCCTTCAAGCCTTGCTACTTCATTCAAAACACACATAACGCATATGGGATGACTACTTGTCAATTTAGTATGTCTTTCGCAACCTGTATGATGAACCGTCATTCTATTCCTAACATATTAAGTTGAGACTGACAATAAAGAACGTCTGCTTTCGCATCCCCTAACCTGTCAGTCCAATACTCAACATCATCGTTTGCACCAAGATGTAATTCACTTAGCTCGTAACGATTAGAGACTAGCTCCCTCGCTCTGTCAGCTAACGACTGACCTTTCTTCGGCTGTAAAACTTTCGCAACCTCGTCAATTTGATGTTGGGCAAGTAAAGCTTTCAACTCGTCTCTGCCTACCATCTTTTCTACCATTTCAAACCTTTTCTGTCAAGTGGACCATTCGGGAGTCGAACCCGAGTCCTGTTATGTCTGTACCGCAAACGTCTACGTGTATAGTTTGTTGAATCTTACTCAGCAAACAAAGTCAGTGTAATGGATGTCTTTACCCACTCATACACATTGTTGGGACTAGGCCGGTAACGCCGACACGTTTGGTCTGTTTAGCCCGACCAAGGCTTTGTTACGCAACCAGAGCTACGGAACGGATAGCAGAAACGCTTGTGGCGTTTAGGCTATTTCCCTCGAAACGAGGAGCAACACCAGCGATGGTATTGGCGATAACGTTCTTATTTGTGTTAGCAATTAAGATTTTCGGTTAGCTTTTTACGTGGCCAACTAACCAACCACGACACGCAATTCACAATTCAATCCATCCAGTCGATACCAGTGATGGCCCTTGTGTACCTTATTATAGCATCCCCAACGGGGTTTTGTCAAGTCAATCCATAAAAAAAGGAACGACTCTCTCGAAAGAGCCGCCCCTTTGCCTTTGAAGAAGGATTGTTTTTTATCCTTATGCTCCTTGGAAAGTTTCAGGCTCTTGACTTGGAAGAGTACCCTGTACAATGTCTGTACGGTTGGCTTCACCACCCTTACGCTGACATACAGTATACAGTTCGTCCAACAGATTACGCAACATTACGCTCTCGTTTTTCGTAATCACGTTACGGTTAAATCGAGAGTCAACACGAGTGGCTTCAGTAAAGAAACCATCAAGTCCTGTAATAAAGATGCGAGCAAAGTCATTCGGACAATTGTCGGTAGTCATCTGAGGAATGTCAACATCTGTTCCGTCAAGTTGCCACACAACATCGCGTTCACGACCGGGGGGCATTACAACATTATCAGACGAGATGGCTTGTGCATCATAATCATCTGCTAATTGACGGGTAGTGTCAGCAGCGTCAATTTCTAACTCTTCCTTAGTTCTTGATGCTGGATTATAAGTGATGTTTTCTAGGGTATTACCTAGATGTTCCAGTCCTTCAACCATATAGGCATTCAGGGCGTTATCCCAACCACTCTGGGCACGAAACTCAGTGCGTACAGTTAGTTGTTTACGGAATTTAATAATTTCCGCAAGTAAAGCGTGAAGTCCGCCATTGGCGAATCGGGTATTGGAACCATGAAAAGTGTTACTTGTAGGCATTTTGAAATCTCCTAATTATCTTACTGATTTGTTCATTCGTCTTAGCATTTCCTGCTGTACCCATCTGTCGATGATATTAGCAGTTTCCTTTGCTCCCAACACTGGGAATTCTCCGTTTCGAAGTTTCTCTACTGCCTCACGGTAAAGATGACCAACCATTACTTGGTGGATTACTTCATTACCTTGCAAGAGAACATCTGCTGGTCGAGTAAGTATTTGATTCTCTACCCACTCGTCCAATTTATTAGCGGTGGCTTCCTGACCCTGTGTACGGTCGTTGCCTTTAACATATAACTGCCCCTTACGAAGCAGGTTGACGGCCTCATGGTACAAAATACCATAGAGTGCCAATTTCTTGGGGTCTTGCCCTTCTGCCTTCCATAACTCTGCAAACTGTCTAAGCCCTTCAGCAGGGACAGGGTCAGCAGGCGGAATTACAGGGTTTTCAATCTCAATACTTACCTGAGTAGGTGCATTAACGACAGGGGCAGAAACAAGGGATACCTTAGTCTCCATCGTTGTCATTCTTTCGTCAGTCTTCTCTAGTAATGTTGAAATCTTACCTAGGACATCACCAATCTTACCAAGTTCTTCCTTCTCGGCATTAAGCTTTTCATCAACTTTCGAAAACAGTTTGTCTTTCAGATTATGAAGCTTAGCATCTCCAAAATCCTTAATAACGTCTGGAAGATAACCGCCAATTTTATCTTCAACCTTGTCTTCTACTTTATCAATGATATTCTCTGCGGCTCCATCAAGCTTCGGCCTAAGCTTCTTCCTGTAGAACCATCCCCCCACTAGTAATAATACGCCACTTAGCCCAGACACGCCCCATAATCCATTTTTGAGTCGGTCTTTCTGGGTCTGAAGAGACACATTATTCTTTATTACTACATCAGTGTTACCTTTTGCAGTAGCCAAAGCTGTTGCATCAGCCTTAGCTTTATCTTTTAGTTCAGTAATTTTACCAGCATTATCGTTGATGATAGCAGTTTTAAGACCAATTTGACTAATTAAACCTTCCACTTTGGAAGATAAGTCTTTCACTGAACCCTCAAGTCTCTTAATCTGACCGTCCTTAATAGTAAGGTCTGCCTGTGCGGCATCAAGACTGTCTTTTAGAGCCGACAAGTGAGTGCGTTCAATATCCAGTGCCTTCTGGGCATCTGTCAACTGATTAGACAACCCCTTATTCTGATTAAGCAGTTCTTCATTCTTCTTCTTCAACTCTTCAAGACTACCATAAATACCATTGCCTGGGGTGCCATGACCAAACCCACCAATAGATGGAGGAGGAACAACATCAGGTTTTCCTGGGTCAATATACGGAGGAGCCGGTGCTTCTGGCTTAGGACTAGGAGGATTACGACGAGGAGGAGTAAAAGGATTGATTCCATCTAAAAACCCTGGACCAGGGCGGGAACCAAATGGATTACATTGAGACTGGCTCAAGTTCCATTGAACTATTTGGGTTCCTGGTGGAACCTTAGCCTCATAGCTACCATCGTCATAATATGTTATCGGCCAGCATTTACCATTTGAGTCTTTAGCATAACCAATCTTGGTGATTACGGTTTTAACCTCACGGTAATTATAGGGAGTTCTCTCTGGGGTATACGAAACCTTACCACCAAACACCTTATCAAAGGTACTTGATGGAATCGCACCACCTTGAGCTAGGTCATAACCCTTTGAGTCTCTACCATCTCTTCCAATTCTCCATGTAAGAACTGCCCCGAGATAGGTATAACCATCAATATTAACAAAGATGCCAGAACCAGACTGTCCACCCAGAGGTGGAGGAGTAAATAATACTCGACTACTGCCGTCTCTTAATGCGTAACCTTCCCACGCCTGTGCCCAACGAGCAGCAGGGTGTCCAACCGAAGCAATATATTGACCTGCTTTGATTTGATAGGACGAGGGAGCCAGGGGGATAATCCTAGGCTTGTACCCATACAATGTATTCTTAGCTACCTTCATAATAGCGAAGTCTACATCTGTGTTAGCTTGGTGTTCTCGCCAAATGACACTTGCTGGAATCTTAGCTGTTTTCCTACCTCCTGGGAAAAACTCAACTAAACCCGACCGAGAGTTGCCAACTACGTGAGCATTGGTTAGAATGTACACATAGTCCTTATCTTCATGAATAGCAGTACCAGAACCAGAAGCACCAGAAACGCCAACACGGCAGGTTGCTTGTGCAATCTCGTTCAAACTCAGTGGGTAAGCCGCAGCAGGGAGTGACATTGCGAGAACTAGCATGAAAGCCATTAGGATTTTACGCATGTCTCTTGTTCTCCTGTACAGAATAATTGTCTTACACTGTATTATACACCGAAAGACCACAAAAGGGATAATTACTTGCTATCAATCATATGGTACTTCACCACGAGATAGGAACCTAATCCCTCGCCCAAAACCATTCCTACGAAAGCACTTACGACGAATTGCTCAAATAAGAACGCAAAGGACAACCCACCCAATGCTAATAATCTCGACAAACTTCCTGTCATAAAACTTCCCCATGCCTTACCATTCACCACCTGTTTTGTCCATAAGGCAGTAACAGCACTCAGACCTGAGTACATAAACGTCACAAATAGGAATACTAGAACATGTAAGAGGATATTCACTGAGGTGCCTCGAATCTGACGGGCTCGTAAGCACCACTAAAGGTAATACGCTGCTTGACAGTCTTCAGGTTAGGGGTTGTAAATGTAATAAGTAGATAAGGCTTCTCTTCGGCTTTAACAGCAAGAGGAGTAAGGTCTCCACCATATGTTACGCCAACCTTATTAAAAGCTTTACGCCACGTTATAGGGTCAATCTCTTCCTCTGTCAGTCTACCAAGCTGTTGAATTACCTTGGTGAGAAACTTCCAGTCGAGACTACTTACGGGAATCGTCAAACTTTGCATAGCTACTGATGTCACCATTCTTTTCCATCGCCATTCGTTCATAGGGTTTAACGATACGTTCGTCGAAGTTCTCTTGTACTTGTGTTAGCACTCCTGACGCACGATTAATGTATTTATATCTCCACTCACCAGACAGACTGGACGATTGAGGAATAACCTCTAAGAGTTGAGCTATTACGTAATGCAGAGCCCCTTCAATGTCTTCACTACCGAAGTTGCTAATTAAACCACGTTTAAGTTCGTTAATGTCGTCATCAATATATAAACGCTTACCTTGTTCTATGTAAGGCATCACTCTTCCTCTACTAAGGCTGGGGAGAACATAACACTGTTAAAGGCAATACCAGGAGCCTCGTCAAGGTATATACGAGTACTCCATTTTTCAACCAATACAGAAGAAATAGTATACTCTGCATTCATGATTAGGTGTTCAGCAGCATCATCTTGGTCACCTTCGTAACCAGCATTGACATTACTATAAACAACCTTGTCACCAATATCCGCTTCTGCTCCAACATACACAGGATTAATCCTTTCACGAAAATCAAGTTTAAACTGACGTTTTCTAAACGCCTCCTCAGCAGGTTTATCAACTTTGTCTAAATCAAAGAACACCCAACGTTTCAAGTGGTCAATGGAGTCGTATGAATTAATATAATCAAGATAGCTCTCAACCTCTGTCCATGAATCAAATACTGTAACATGAGACTTACCAAGCATCAAAAACAACCAAGGAGGAAGACCCTTCTTGCCTTGCTTACAATGAATAATGATAGGTTTCTTCTGTCTGTTTGCTGTGGTAATCTCTTCGTATGTACCACAAGCATGAAGGTCAGTATCAATATGAACAATCAGGAAATCTGATATATCAACCATTCTTAGGTCGTAAGGACGAAGTGGACCAGCGTCATCTAGGAATTCGTCATACTGTCCACGAGCAAGCATTGCCTGTCGCAGCAACCTATCCTCTGGTTTCTCGCTTCCTACATCACAGGGCTTATCACATGGGTTAAAGACAGATACACCTCGACTATTAAGCCAGGGAGTAATTCTTTCTCGCCATTGAACACCTCCATCAGGAGCGAATTCCATTGCACCTACCAAGTAAGTACGCATTCGGTTTAGTCTGTTTCTTCTCATATCTTATCTTAACACCTCAACCTTCATTCGTCAAGCGGTGGCGGATAGGAATCGAACCTACCAAGGATGCGGTTTACGCACCCCTCATTGGTTTTGTAGACCAAGGGCAACACCAGTCACCAGTCGCCACCCTATTCTCCTGTAGAGCCGAAACCGCCATCACCTCGTTTAGTTTCGTTCAACTCTTTCACTTCCTTCATTTCAAACTCTGGCACTTCCTGAATAAGTATCTGAGCAATCTTATCTCCCGCAGCTATGTACTGAGTGAAGTGACTATTGTTTTGTAGTAGGACTTTAATCTCACCACGATAAGAGGAGTCGATAACCCCTGCCATCCGATGAAATTTCTTCTTAGATGCCATCCCTGAGCGGTCCCATAAAAGACCAACGTGGTTCTCGGGGATTTCCATGGCAATTCCAGTGGAAACTAAAACAGCGTCCTGTGAGGGGCACTTGATGTCTTCTGTTGAGTGTAAATCCCAGCCAGCGTCCCCATCGTCTTTGTGTGGCAGTACGGCATCTTCTTGTAGTTTAAGTACAGGTATCGTTTTCGGTGTCATCTCTAGCAGTATCTCCGTAAGTAAGTAAAACATTTTATGTTAATTTGCCTCGACAAGTTCTCTATCTCCATTCCAGAATCGTGAAAATAAGTATCCGTCTCGGTCGATTTCCTCGTAGGGTTCTTTAACTAGTACAGCCTTGCAACCAATTCCTTTACTGAAGAATCCAATAGCAACATCATTGGTTTCATTAACCATTGCCTGAACAATATCAAACTCTTCTGGAAAAAAGTCGCATGTCTCCTTAACTAAGTATGTCGCAATCCCTTTCCTTCTCATGTCTTTACGAACAGCAATGTTCTCAATAGTCCTAACCCTCTCTCTGTCAGTATTGATTGCAATATAGCCGACAATCTCACCGTCTACTGTTGCTGTAAACTGTCGAGTGGATAGGTGCATAGCGTGTTTATTAAAGTCACCCGCCGACCAAGGATAGTCATGGGCTTCTTCTTCAATCGCTAAAACATCTGTTAGGTCTTTCTGTCGTAGATGTTCAATGTCAATCTTTAACATGTCTAGGTATTTCCTCAAGTTCTTCAGTAAAACGATTCCAGGTAGCTTTGCAATCGGGGCATTGCCAGTAAGAGACCCCGTCATAATGATTTGGGTGGTCGTATCCTAGTTGAATACCAATCATTCTCCCCCAGCGATACGGCGGACTGTAAAATTCTTTAAGATGTGCAATATACGCTTGTTCTGTATCGTGGTGTTTTTGCCAATTATTTTCAGCGATACAGGTTTCGAAGATACATCCACCATCCCAACTGACTCCACATTCTGGGCATTCACCCTGTCTGTCTAATGCCATGGTATTTTCCTACTTAGGAGGAAGAAGTAAATCTTCCATACGTATTTCTGGACGAGCCTTTCGGAGTTTCAATAACCCCTTCCGATGCTCTTTTGGTAAAAACTCTCTTTCAAGTATCTCTACATCCTCTTGTGTCCATGTCTCTGTAAAGATTTTACACCTGATGTCTCTCATTGTTCCGCCATCATTCCAAATCATTCTATATCTATAAACACTACCAGTGTCATACATATAAGAAGGACGTGGGATTCCCTTGTCTAGCCTCCAGGCCATTACGTTATATGGGCGACTATGCCAATGAGGGGTTTCTTCCCAGAAAATAAACTGGACAAATACCAGTCTCCCCTCGTCGTCATAGAAATTGTTTCTCTCAACCTTATCTATGTTGTCTTTAACGACGTAGGGATTCTCATTCTTCCCGTCATAAGAAAAGGCTGTAGCACATAATAACAATAGTAGCACCAGGGGTCTAAACATGGTATCACTTTCTTGTTAGACGATGACTCAGTCTTGCATTAAAACTTTCTTGACGTTGTTCTTCTGCTGTCTTCCTAATCTTTTGTTGTCGTGCCATTCTTACATAACGACGACCAGCAGACTTAAAGACAACATGACGAGAGACAATCTTCCACTTAGGCCCGAACTCAGCGGGGTGTTCAATCCTAGACTCCAGAATAGTACGTCGAGAATGACCTACGTCAATACCCTGGAAGGTCTTGTACTGTCTAATGCGGAATTTGCCGCACTTACTAACCCAGCAGCGAGCAGTACCGTCAAAGTTTCTGACGTTGGACTCGTCTCGGCTATAATCAATCTCGTCGAAGTGTTCCTTGTAGTCATTGGTATCGGTCGCTGCCTTCATAATTGGCGTTGACTTCTTACCTTTAACCACAAAAGGTTCACCACATTCCTTGCAGAAGAATGACCTTGGGCCATTAGCTGCACCACAGGATTGATTTTTACAGGTCTTTGTCCCTCTTGGCATTCCAACCCATCCTTTCAAATACTGTTTCTGTAGAATAAGCAAACTGAGGAGCCAAGTAATTCTGTTCACCAATCTTAGTGACTAAGTCATCACTAGACTTTTCAGTAGGATGACGAATACCATCCTCGTCAGCCCATGGTTCACATGAGAGAGGTCTATGTCCACGTTGGTCAACATAGATAAAGTTCTCTACAAAGGTTCCTTCTTTGGCCTTACTAAGTGCCTCAGCAGCAGCGTCCAACGGGTGGTCAGACGTAATGATGCTCTTGATACTACCAGAGGTTATATACCACTTGCTCATTTCTTTTTCTTCTTTTTCTTCTTAGCACGACGAGCCTCGTCATTGGCAATAGCCTTGTTGGCTCTATCAGCGATAGAGTGGAGAATGCGGGCTCGCTGCTTAACAGCCCCCACGTCCTTCCCCAGTCGAGCATCTAACTGCTCCAACTGTTGCTCAAGAGAAAGAGACTGCCAGTGTAGCAATCGCTCACTAACTTCCTCCTGTACTTCCTTGCGTCGTTGGGCATTACGTGCCCGACACCTCGCGTTCTTCTCTTCCGCGATTTTTTGTGGCGACATGTGTTGCCGCGAAGCTTTGATTGAATCGGCATACTTGCCCATTTCGTTTCCTCACTCGTTAAAGGTCACAGGTTGTTATATGAATATTATAGCAAAGGGTCGTTGGTTTGTCAAGAGGGGTATCGAGAAGTTGCAATCGCATAAAAGATACCTACAGAAATAGACATCTGACATCCTTCTTCCTCAATGATACGCTTTAGGTCTTGTGGTCCACAGATGATAACATCAATATCTTCATTATCTTCTTGGAATTCTTTCGATGGTTCTCCAAAACAAGAGCCGATAAGCAGACCTGTACTCTCGTCAGTGAAACCTGCCGACTTAAAACACTTGGGGATAACCAGAGGATTATCTTCTTCATTAAAGGTTAATCCGGTCTCTTCCTTAAGTTCACGAATACCTGCCTCCATCACTGTCTCGCCTTCATCAATCATTCCAGCGGGAAGTTCCAACTGGGGCTCACCAATCACAGGACGATTATTATTCTTGATAAAGACAATCTCTTCACCATGTAAGGCAATCACGGTTACGGCATCGGCGGTTTGACCACCATCCATGTGTTGTTTACCAACTGGACGACGACTGGCGTAGGTATAGGGTCTATCATCTAGAATCTGATACATACCCATCCATTTATTTTCTGCTACTGTTTCTCTCTTCATTACATTCTTTCTGATAGTGACTCGATGGTATCAAACTCTTTCTTACTAGAGTATAAATCCCGTCTGGTGTTGATTAGGTGAATTGCATGTTGGGGACTTTGAGTATCCCAGATTTGCTTAACTCTTTGCTTCCAGTCTTTTAAGTCTCCAATTCTTACTTCAGTGATTGGGTCGATGGGGGTAACCCATCCTGCTGAGTAGTTTACACTGTTATATCGTTTATATGTGTAGTGTTCAATCAGGTACTCCGACCAGTCAATATACTTTCTGCCACCAATGAGCATTGCACAAGCACGATGGTGACCATCACGAATCATCTGGTAACCATCTTCAAACCTAGCGATAGAAATTAGTGGTGCTTCCTTCGGAAGGGTTGTTCTATTAAATAAACCTCCTTCGGAAACGTACTGACTCATTGGAACCACAGACAGTGGATTACGAAGTGAGTTTTGACTAATGCCTACGTTAGATAGATATATCACTTGAAGTCTTCCTTTCTCCATTCCTCATTGGCAACATCTCCTACTTTACCATCATACCTGACAGGAGGGAAGTTAAGAGGATGACCATAACCATGCCCCATACAGTCGTTCTTCACCATAGGCCAGATGGTATCCTTGATAAAGTAAAGGTCTACAAAAATAGTGGGTTCTCCTAGCCGATAGAAACCAAATAAATTCGTTGGGTCAACATAAGCCTCATAACACTCCTTTATTGTGTGGTTTCTTATTAGTTTTCCACCCTTGATTCCCCACATTCCTCCCATCATCAACGCATTCCAGTGTTCCTTACACTCATGCATACGATGGGCATACTTACCAGACTTAATCCATTCCTCTACCGCAGCAGCACCACGAGGGTTAAGCCGAGAGTCAGTGTCACGAAAGATAACATAGTCCGCACTACAGTCATCAATGGCAGAGAAACGCCACATCATCGCATTGTTAGACGGGTTGTTGTGCCAAACGTGATTCTCCTGTGTCCTATCAACACCCTCCATAGGAGGCATGATTTGTAATTCAACATTAGGCAGGCCCCTAAGATGGTTGGTAGCAGGGCAGTCTGCGGCTATATAAAAACGGTTAATCCAACCAGGGTAATGCTCAGCCGAGAGCTTGACGTTCTCAATGGCACCTTGACAATACAGTTTTGATTTTCCCCAGAGGGAATAGCTGATTACTTTTCTCATAGTTTTATTATCTCCGCCATATCACCCAGGTATTTTTTAGTAAGGTCCATCTTCTTTTCTAGCACAGCAATACGGACGTGATAATCCATAAGAAGATTGTTTTGACCTTCGCATATCTCCTCTAGCTTTCGAATGCGGTCTAGCATATGTCTTTCTGTTAATTGTCCCATTACTTATCCTTATTGTGACAAGGACAACTTGCAGAGTGAAGCAAAGAGTCCCCACCATCTTGCCATTGTTTATTTGCTAATATATATTCATGCCCCTTAACTTCAAACGTCACAATATGTGTATTTCTGACAGTGCCATGTTGGACCGCCCAAGACTTCGTCTTAGCCTGTGTCCCCACTGAACATCCAATTACAAACACCGTCGCTAGAAAAATTGCTATACAAGTTTTCATTCCATATCCTTTATTGTCTTATTAAGTAAAGATACAACCTTCTTATTCGTTATCTTCTCTTCGTAATCGTGTAGGTCTGCGTCTGCTATGTTAGACCTTGTTCTTTTAGATAATCCAGCATGACCACGTAAGATGTCGCAAGCCTTGACGTACCTCTTCCTGTTCGCATCAGTGATTTGAAAGTTGTCACCCTTGCAGTCACCAAACAGATACAACTCTTTGAGCCAGCCGACCAAGGTCGCCTTCTTGCCTACTCGATACTCACCATCGGGCGTTGAGGTTAGTATATCACCTACTTTTAATTTAGTCAAAGTTGCTCCGCATTCCTAAAAACCCACAGATACAAACGGTCGTAAGAATCAACACATAAGAGGTAATCTCATAAGGAAGGTATTCCCAAAACATTACCCAGTCAACTAACGCACGAGACGACGCCTCTGGGACAGGTGCCCACCATTCAAGCCAAACACGAATAGAGAGGAACGCTATGAAACAGATTGCAGCAGTTATTCCCAATAAAACATCAACTACTTTTTTCATTCTCTCTTTTCCCCTACGACATTAACCACGTTAGAACAAACGGGTTTAACCAGTAAAGTGCCAGTAAACCCCTTAACGGTCTTTGCCCTAATCTCTACTCCTTGACTATATACAGAGCTATTATCAACAGAAATATCAAACTCACACCCCTTACTGTCTCTCATAATTATATGAGAATGCTCTGGCAGGCAAATATCTTTCTCTTCATAGCCAGTTCGCAGGCAGACACTAGATGTTTTTGTGTCTCCTCCAACTACCGACGCAAGCCGGTCTTTATGGTATTCATTATTAGCCTTAAGCCTGCTAATCTCAGACTGAGCCCACTTAGGTAGCTTATCGAATTGTTTCTGTGTGTAGCCCATTATGATTCTTCCTGGGGGACATCGAGATACCAATCGCCTCGGGCGATACCCTCTGGGTCCACATTGTTTTCAATATAGTCAAGTCTGTTCCTAGCGGCATCTAGAGTTTCATGCCTAGCTAGGGTTTCTGGATGTCCGTTTTTTCCGGTGTGGTACATTATGAGCTAATCCAAATTCCTAAAAAAAGAGCGATTATAAATGACTGAACGGCACTGTAAAAAGTATAAAACTTAATAAAGGACTCACTAGGAGGTTCTTGGTAATTACCCCTTGCCTCACTTATTACTGAGATAATCAACCAAAACGGAAATAGCCAGAACAACCCCGGCACCCACATTAAGATTTTGAGCATTTGCATTTACCCTTTCTCTTTAGAACTTTGTTTATGAGGGAGGCTAGAGCGGCTAAGCCTCCACTTCCAGCAAGGGTTGCAATCACCCACGTTTCAATAATCCAACCACAGATTGGACACCCGAACAATATCACTTTACTGCCTCACAATACTTATCTTGAAATTGTTCGTAGGTTAAAGAGTCGGTAGGAGAACCGTCCACATAGACCATTACACTACCCCTGGGTGCCTCTTCCATCATCTCTGTGGCGACGAACACGCTGATTGTACAGCCGACAAGCGAACCATTACAATCTTCTGTGTCGGGGCCAAATACTGCGAATACTGTGTCAAATCTCATTTTGTTTTCCTTAGTGGGTTTTGTGTTTGTCTCGTCATTATAGCAACTGTTCGTTAATCTGTCAAGGCATAACTCTTCCATACCTCTAAGTCGAATTCGCCTGGGGTCTTACCCTCTGGCACTAATTTAAGAAAGGCCTTTTCGAGCCTACGATAAGCAACGCGAGAACCCGGTGTCACCTTAGGGACGTTCTCTATCCCCTTCTCTTTTAAGAATTTCAAAATGTGCGTGTCTAACGCAGCATACCTCGACTCTGGTTTAAAGCACATGATGAAGAAGCGTGAAGTCTTCGGGCCGATGCCGTAAAAAGAGGCAAGCGTGTCGGCTTTAATACTTCGTAGGTCTTCACAGTGAAAACTATATGCCGCTTCAATGATAGAAGTTGCCTTCATCTTCATTGTTCCTATGCCGTGTTTCTTTAGCATTTTAGCTAACAGGTCACGACGCTCAGACATGCTTCCTTCCTTATTACGGAATTCTAGGTATCTACGAATAACACCAAGAGGTTTTAGTCCATACCCATAGTCATAACTGGTATGTTTTCCGTAACCAAAAGGAATTGCTTGACGTTTCATTTCCTCAAGCATTTTATGCACTCGTGGTGCAATAGTAGAAGCGGTTTTGCCAGCCACACAGATGCAGAAGATAAGAAGTTCTTCCAACTGCTCGTCAGTGTAGTCACGATTTACAATGTTGTTTGGGTCAATCATGTCAGCATTTTACCTTATGGTCGCTAATCTGTCAACTTTCGGTTCGGAAACGAGACCTGGGGGTGTTAAGTGAGACATACGGGTCATTCTCAAGCAACGCAATCCTGTGGCTAAGACCCGCAATCGTTTCTTCTAAACCGCGAAACCTCTTCTCCGTTTCGGATTCAGGTGGGGTGGTGTCGTCTGAAAAGTCTACCTTGTGAGGATTGCTTACATGTTTTCCTACACTATCCATTATGAGATACTCCTAAAAGGGTACGAAGTCCTGTGCGAACAGTATTCCAAACATCACAGTTGTTAGTTTCCTTTACTTCTACCTTGTTATTGCCTCGCCACATACTAATCGAATGGTGATTACTGTCATAACCACTGATAGTGACAAGGCATCTAACTTTTAATCTTTTGTTCAGTCTAAGAAACTCATAAAAGCTTTCTACATCAGTTATCTCTTCTATAAGATAGTATAACTTCTTATTGACTTGATAGTTCATTAGCGAGCGATTCTTTCAAATAGGTGATTAACATGGTGAATATTAGGATTTGCTTCCGTATGGATAGTACCGAGATATTCACCTGTGTCACCAGGACACTCTCTTCCTGTACCAACAAGGACAAACTTGCGAATCTCCATGCTCGCCCCCTTTTCTCCTGAGCATCTAACCCAGACATACCCCTCATTGTTTTGGACTCCTACGGAGAGGATTTCTGCTCCTGTTGGCATTGTGATATTTGGGTAAGTAGTAGAAGGAATCTTAAACTTCCAGATGGTTTTCATGGGCTACTCCGTTAGGATTGAGGGAATTGAATGTCTATTCTATCTTAGCTTCTCACCTAGATTTCGTCAACCTATGGTGTCCCCTTTCCCATCCAAATTTTAGCGACATCACCCTGCCACCCAGAAGTAGGAGGAGTAGCACCTAATTCCTCATAAAGCAATTCGCCAACACGTTCCACACAGAGCGTTGACTCAGGAGGTTGATACATTGAACTATCCTTAATCTCCTCCAACTCTTCGTAGAGCCCAAGGTTGTCCTCTTTCGGAATCAAGCACAGCATACAGCCAATTAGAGTAGTCATGTCACGCATTGTAGTGTCTTTCCTTATAGAAACAGTAGAGTCTAAGAGATTCTTCTCTTGTTAAGCTTTAATTCATTGGCACGTCGCCAGCTATGTGAGGTATCTTACCATCGGCAGCGGATTCTGTCAACCCACTTCGGAGAATTCTCACTAGGTTGTTTTAACCTCTCTTCGGCTATACCCGATGCGTCTTACACTGGTAAGTCAACTCTGCGTGGAGATATAATAGCAATGGTCTCTTCCCCGGTTATCGTCAATCGAAGCCTCTAAGGGCAGTTCAGTAAGCATAAGCTCATCATTTCAATTTGGGACTAAGTCTGGGAGAAAGAGCGATTCTAAAAACGCATAAAAGACCATTTATACGAAGATGCCTATACTGTTAGGCGGGGCAATAGCAAGCACATCGCTACTCGACCATTAATACGTTTCATTCGTGCCGTATAATCGTCGTCTTGTCCGCCCAGGGGGCGTTGAGGGTCGCAACAGAGCGTGTGAGGGGTGACAAGCTATCCCCTTGGCCGATTTATTTTATAGCGTCGAAGTGAGGGTCAGGTATCTTACCTTCTCCAAAAATAGGCCATGATTCTATATACTTTTTTATTCTTTTTTTGCCAGCAAGAAGGTCTACCCCAAGACCTAATCGTCTTTGTTGGTTTACCTGATTGCTTACAAGTATAGGTTTTTTCATACCTCTGTTTGTTTTTACCTCTATTATCCGTACAGGTATTTTATTTGAGTTAAAAACAACTAGGTCTAGTATTATATTACCGTCTGGTGTTTTTACTAAAACTTCACCTCTGACATCCCACCCCTTTTTTCTTAGGGATGCCCAGATATAAGCTTGAAAATCAAACTCCTTATGTCCAGGGCTGTGTTTTATACGAACATCATAAGGCTTAACTTTTTCGTACTTATCGCTGCCCAGAAGGGTCTGAATCCTCTCTGTTCTCTGCCTCGGGGATATTTTCTTGCTTCTCATACTCTATCATACGACCCAAACAGCCATTTGTCAACTTTTTTCTAAATCACTTGACCTTTTCGGGTTTCAAAGCTATAATATTAGTAGCGACAACAACGCTTCCTTCCCGGTTGGCGACTCCGGTAACCAAAAGTCGGCATTTAGTTCACTAGTGTAATGGTCAGCACGCGAGTTTTTGAAGCTTAAAGACTAGGTTCGACTCCTAGGTGAACTGCTTGTCATATTCCTTAGTATTTGCACCTTCCACTCCATGTTAGCTCTGCTCGGACTAAGTGTATGACATTTTTGATACTCGATGGTGTAACGGTAGCACAAGACTCTCTGAAGGTCTTTGTCTAGGTTCAAATCCTAGTCGAGTAGCTCTGCCCCCCTTACCGAATACTTTGGAGGGTGTCACAGGTATGACAGTGATTGTAGGATTTAGTTCTTACACAATGTGTCGGACCTCTGAACGCACACCAATATCGGTTTTTTTGGCAGTTATCATACTCGAACACCTCTCCTAGGACGACCGATGTATTCCTAGTGTAAGTGAGTAATGGCGAGTCTAAATACGAAACTCCCTAATGTGACATTCACTTACCGTAGTCAGCATTAGGTCAACGCTCCTTAATCGGGGCGTTTTCTTTTATACACTAACGACCTTGGGAAATAAGGTGAGACATGAAGGAAGAACTAATAGAAGAACTTAAACAGGCTCGTGACTACTTCAATAAGCCTGGGCATTGTACATGTGACACCGACGTTGGACATGTGTGTGAATGCTGCCACTTCTCGGCTTTAATGAGCGACTCTATTAATAGAATAGAAGGTCTCAAGGCTAGACTAAAGATGGTTCGTGGTCAGCGTGACCTACATGTGAGAGAATCTAACGGTCTTCGCCGCCGTCTGGGCAAATGATGTTGATTATTATTTGTACACCTAGAGTAATACACACAAGTAAGAGAAGAGTGTACTCAGTTTGATTTAGCATAGTATTAGAACTCCCAGAATCCATAGAATAATGGTTACTGTGACAAGGAACGGAACTTCTTCCCAGAGAATCTCAAGGACCGCTAAGAGGATTCTTCTAATCATAGTAATTGTAGCATCTTATGAAGTACAAAAACTAGGACAGCAAATCCGGTTAGTGCTGCCAAATTACCTAGAATCAAGTACTTTAAAAAGTCCTTTTCCCATTTATTCATTATATTCCTTCCATTCCTCCAGAGCAACGCGAGACACCTCTCGCACGATTGGTTCCACCGGACAGGTATAAAGACCAGAACACGAGAAACACCCTACTTCTAACACTTGGTGTTTGTGTCCTTCTTTAGTGTGACATGTGTCCATAATCCACACACGCTCAGGGTTAAATTCGGCCCTGTCTACTATCCTCTGGATGAATTCTTTTATGGGGGTAAATTCAGCAATTTCAGGATGGGACACTGTCTTGTACTTACATCCAGACACTACCTTGCCATCTACAATTACCCATCGAAACTCAGAACCTAAGTTTTGAGGATAAGCTACGACACATAGTTCATCGTCAGGTACTTCGTAAAAGCCGAGAAGGTCCAAGTCCTTATCCCAGTCTTCTTTGTGAACCACCTTCCCAGTGAATATCTTATTGCCTCTGTTAGGCCTAATAAAGACAGCGTCACTCGACCCCACTTTTTTAAATAGCCAGTCCCTACGCCTGCGTAGCTCGCCCCATGGCAGCATTATATACTCTTCGTTGACGAGGTTGCTGCCGAAGTGTGGATAGTAATTTGTACAATCAAAGGCATCCATGTTCCGGTAGACACCGGGAATCCACGGTGCCTCTCTCTGTACCTGAGCCCCAAATTCCAGCGAGCCACGATAGACTACACACTCGTGAGCATTGAAGAGGTTGAGGTAGCTGGGAGAACCCCATCGCTCCTCTGCTCCCTCAGCGGTCTTGTAGGACATCCCTTGCTTGACTATTTCATCGACAAGAGCCTGTGACTCTTTCTCAAAGATAGTTGTTTCAATAAACCATTGGGGTTTCATTAGAATCCTCCTCTTAGTCTTTCTTCGTCAGGGGTTGGTACTCTCTCAATCGTGATTGAATACCTTACGCCATTTGAGATAGTAACATCACCCTTGACTTTTTCTGACCCTGTAACTTTATGATGAGAGTTAAAGATTAGAGTGTTAGAGATAATGCTCTTATGGTCAACTCTTAAGTGACGCATAACAACATCTAGGATGCGGGTAGAGCCCCATTTTAGGTAAGCACGCTTCTCTTGTTTCTCTTTTCTTTTTTTCTCTATCATCTTACGGTGGTTCTTTCCAACAATCATGTCTCGTTCCTCTTAGTATTGATGTTTAACCTGTTCCCATGCCAACTCAGCTAAATCCTCAGCATCCTCAATAGGAGGACTCTTTAATTCATCGTGACCATCGGACGCACACGCCTCATCATGTCTTTGACCAGCCCATGACGCAATGAACGTAAGGACATAACGTCTAATAAACTCTCTTTTCTTTTCTTTTTGTTCTTCTTCTCGTTGGTTCAGCCAGTGTTGGTGTTGCCTATCTAGTTCTTTCTTTACCCATTCTTTCATTGTGTTTCCTTTTATATAATAAAAAACCCCCTCTGCTCAACCAGCTTTACAGGCCAGTGTCAACAGAGAAGGTGTGACTCCAGAACTCGGCATGAGGAAATTGCACCTCATATTTTCTGATAGCACCGAACGCTATGCTACTTTCGCGTAGGAGTCATTTGTAGTAAGATGATTAGTTGTACAAGCATGATTGCTGCAAGAGGCAATGACCAAGGGTAGTCATAATAAGCCTCTAAGGTTGTATGATAGTGAACCATTAGGTAGTCATGGAGAGGTAAGTGCCCCATTGCATATTGTATAATCTCTATGATGTTATTCATTATCAATAATTCTTTCATCATGTATTAATTTATAAACACTTTTTCCAACGTCTGTCCTAGCTGAAACAACATTAATCTCACCCGGTTGCAAACCCTCACCCATTTTGAAACCAGGGGTCTCATTACCATGGTTATCAAGGTTAGCCTCACATGTAATATAAGGAGGAAATCCAGGTTGGTCTGGGAATGGTTCGCCTAGGCTGGGTGGTACATATTGAACAGGCTGAACAGGGGCAGCGTAGGGGGCAAACGGCATGTTAATGTCAATACTCTTGACTGCCTCAGCTAATTCAGCAATAGCTATAGTTTGTGCTGCCATAGCTATAACCTTGGCTATTTCAATTTGGTCACAAGACGAGTTATTAGCCAGAACAATTGCTCTTTGAGCCTTTTTTATTGCTTCACTCATTAGTATGCCTCTGCTGTTAAGTATTCATTATCCCAATCCCAGGCTACTCGACGATTGCCACAGGAACATCTTCTGCTTTCGCCATCCCATCCACTACAAAATTCTCCATCATCTGTATATTCACAGTTTTGACCACTAAAAGAAATAAAAACATTGTCGTCTAATTCTTCTTCGTAGTATTCTTTAAAATACTCTACAGCCTCTTGACCGTAGGTCTCCAATAACTCTTTTTTAATTCTGTCGCAATCTTCACTCATTTGTTCAATCCTGAATTTTCTGCTGAAATGTAGTTGCCAAGTGCTATAACTGGAGCCCCATTATTACTCTCGTCGTTACCAACATGACCGACAGTAGACAACCCAATATATCGGAAGTCGTCTGGTCCGTTCACCTTAGTAATTACTCCATCTTGAGCACCTACATCACTGTATAGAACTCTTACATAGCGTCCAACATCGCCGCCTTTTAGCTTTATCTTTTTCATCTCATTCTCCAAAAAAAGCGGTACTGGCAGGATTGAAACCTGCAAAACTTCTTCGCTCAGTTTCTTCGGCACTGAACTGCCATCATTCAGGGCGAAAGAATCCCGCCCAGGATGCGTCTACTTTCCGCCACAGTACCAAAATTGTTTTAAGTTGTGCTGCCTCCTGTTGCACCCGTCAAATGGCACAGAGCAGACCAAGGCCCGGTCGAATCGAACGACCTTCGCAACAACTATAAGTATTATAACATTCTTACGTCAGTCTGTCAATTTCGCTAACTCCAGTGTCAGTCAGACTTAAAACCGTTAATGTTGATATATTAGCTGTTACTACTTATTAACTTTCAGCTTAGTGCTGAGAGCATCATAAATTTCGTAGAGCATATCTGATATTCCTACGTCTGTCAGGACAAGGTCAGCACCCGCAATGGGGGGACCATCTTTAATGCTTGCAGGAACAACATTTAAAACCTTGAGAAAAGTGTTAGCCTCTCGCCTCGTCTCTAGTACGATGTTTAATGTAATAGGCTTGAACTGGTCCTCTTCTTGTACTGTTGTAAGTTTCATTATTTGTTAGCCCTTAATGAGTCAATAAGAGTGGAATAGATAGGATAGAGTATTTCGTTAGAAATAATCCTATCTGAAGGAAAAGTGTTGAAGTCTACCTGTTGACTGTTGCTACGAACTTCAGCGGGGGTACTATTAAAAATATTTAAAATAGTACTAGCCTCCTCAATATTTTCAATGGTGATGGTAAGTTCAATAGGACTAAACTCTGTTTTGCTCTTATTGGTTTCAACTTTCATTTCTTAAATCCTTCTGGTGGGTCGAGTAGTTGGGGTCTGCACCGCAACATTCAGAAATTGACCTACACATGTTAATCCCCTGCTGTTAATGAACGTCTAATGTTTTCTGGTGTTAAATAAAAGCCAAAGTCATAGTCTTCTGAAAATATTGCGTCAAACTCAAAGCATGGGCTGTCCTCGTTCATGGTCCAGTCACGACCTCTTACTTCTGCCCTTCCCACCTCGACTCCATGTTTCTCCATCAGGTCTGCCAAGGCGAGCAGGAAAGCTGTACGATTCTCTTGGGCATCTATACGCCTCTCATACATCTCTAGCTCATGCTCGTATTCCCACTCTTTATCGTAGTCTTTGCGTTCGGGTTTTTTCATTCTGTTTCAATCCTAATGCCAATAGACCTGTTCTTATAAGCTGACTCTGGCAAGTAATAACCGTGAACGATTCTCACATGGTGGAAAGTTTTTTCTAGCTCAATAACAATCTCTGGGAGAATTCTTAATAGCTCCATAGTCCATTGCTGTTGATTTTCTGGGAAGGTAAAGACTGCAACGTAGGCACCCTCAAACGCCGAAGAAGGGCACATAGAAACCATCTGAAGTAAACTCTCTGGTCCCTTGTGAATGATTCCAAAATCCCCATCGCTTAGTGCCTCTTGACAAATACGAGTCAGAAAGGTAATAGGGGTTTCTTTAATAGGTTCAGTGGTTGTCTCAACGAGTTTGGTTGCTGTGTTAAATTGTGAACCCATAAGAAGACTGTCCAATCTTTGTGGTTTAGTTGTAACAGAGTATTACTTAACATCGTCCCAAATTCCTTTGGCGATGCTCAGTACGATTATGATTGTCATTATAGTGGTCATACGCTATTCTAGCAAAGTGAGCTTGTTTTGTCAAGTAGTAAAGATGGGCAGGGGACATGTCAATTGCCCCCCACCCATGAGATGCTTCGGGTTTAGCCGAGAAGGTGAGAAATATCACCCAGAATCTTCTCTACTTGCTTGTCAGACAAGCCGCCAGCACGCTTCAACAGGTTTTCCCAAGATGGAGAATCAATGTTGGAAAGCTCACCCCCAACCATATCCATCTTAACCCAACCGTCATTCTCCAGTTCTTGACCAAACCGGGTAATGGTTGAAACAACACCAAAGGCAGTACGAACCTCAGAGCCGAGAATGTTCTCCTCAACTTTGAAGGCTTTAGCAAGGGCAGGCACTCGTCTCTTAGTGATGCCGTTTTCCTTACAGATAACCGCAAGGATATTCTTTAGTGGGGTAATACCAATCTTCAGTTGCTTGGTGAGCAACAGTCGGTCGATACCGCTTGACAACAGAGGGATTTGCTTCTGGAGACCCTCGATAATCTCAAACTTGAGTTGCTCCAGGTTAATCTCTCCACGATGCACCTTGTTGCACCCCTTGCCGTTCTCTTGGTCCCAGATGCAACCATTCATACAGATTGCTCGAAACACACTAGGCAGGGACATGATACGTCGCAAACCAATCTCTGAGTTACCCACCGAAAGCATACCACCGTAGGCAGAATCGTCTTCCTGACGAATGCTATCGGGAATGAGTACGTTGCCGAAGATAGTGTCGGCATCCCCTCGCCAGTGGGACAATAACCCCCCAGGAATTGCTTCCTCAAGGACAGACATGTACCAATCATTGTTCACGATTGAGTACTGGTCCGACAATACAGCCCGCAAAGTACCATCACTCCACGTTCGGAACAGACGAATCTTATCCTGCTCCAATCGGTCTGCGTTAAACAAGTAGTGGTCCACGATGTTACAGAGCAACTCTGCATCTCGTTCGTCACGCTCGAACAACACCTTAGGCTCACCCGTCCGCTTGTCCTTGGAGGAGGTATGCACTTTCGGCTCTAACAAGTCAGCCAGTTGCCAACTCGAACCCTTCCCCACGTATGCAATGTTCTTGATTGCATGAGAGGTTGGACGGTAAGCGTTACCGCTTGCCTTATGAACCATCACAAACTGTCCATCCACAACATCGGTAGCCCAACCATCGAGACCACACCGAATGTCGGTAATAGCCTGCTGTTGGTCAGCCAGCAACTCTCGTCCCTGCTGGAATGTAATACATTGCTCAGTCCAAACTTTGGACACGTTACGGAACCCATGACCCTTATCTTGTGAGTCAGTGAAGTGTTCCTTCTGGTCTGCCAACGTGTCGCCGTTACCTAAAACTTTAGTATTCATCTTTGCATCTCCAAAAAAAGTAAAATGTTTCGTCGTCTTGTTCTAGTATTGTAGCACTTGGTCGTTATTCTGTCAAATCAGTCTGAGGAGTCAACGCTGAATCGAACTCCACAGTTGCCACAAGTGGTCTGATAGCGACAGTTTCCGGTCTTAACCACTTCAGCCTTATTCCTACATTCGTCATTCTTAACGTGGTCGTCGTAGGCTTGAGGATAGGTTTCACCCCATCCGTTCATCGTTCCTAAGTCTTTGATTTCCATTGTAGCACTTCTCCCTTATTCTGTCAAATGGTGTTAGTCTTCATCAACTTCGTCTACACTGTACAGGTCAGCAGGGGCGTTACCCCAGCTATTATCTGTGTCCGCTTCCAGCAATGCTAGGTTAGCGGCATCGTCGCTGTTGTCAGCCTCAACAAAGAGGTGTACGGTCTTGGTCAGGTATACTTCGTATTGCATCTCTCTCTCCAATCTTGGTAGTTTAAGTAAAACAAAGTTGAGTTGGTACTGTTGGCAAGAGTTGAACTTGCCGCCTAAGCAACACTAGGACCGTTTCTGACACTCACTGTCTTACTTTAGACCTTGTGGTGAGTTTTGCTCAAGGCCAAACCCAGAACAGTATATATGTATCAAGTGGACCTGTAGGGAATCGAACCCTAGTACTCAACTGTTCTCGTTAAAGATTTTCAGTGAGTCGAAGCCATTTCAAGCCCGTTACATCGAACCGCGATTCTCGCGGCGGGTTGCATACCCCTTGCGTCGATGTTTGGATTTCTTCTAAGTAGGACATAGGGAGTCGAACCCTAGTCTCCCCTCGGTAGGGGTAATTAAATCCTACCGTCGAGGGGCGTCTTGTCCACTAGACCATGTCCACGACCGTCACTAGCCTTGGTCGCTTACCGTTTCAGTTGTAGGCTCAGCCACAGCCTGCTCGACCACTTCGGCATCGACGAGCAATGCGTTCAGTGATGCCACGTCGAGGGACGCACCTCGCTGAGACAGCTTAATCTCAGGAAGTTTAACTCCCTTCTCACGATAAGCCTTCTCGCGGTTCACCGCAGCGTTATACTTCATTCCCAAAAGGGCAGCAACACCGTTGCGGCTCACAGGAACAGAGGCACCAACCACAATCGTCTTGATTGGTCCACAAGGCTTAGACTTGTCGGTAAAGGTTGCTGTTCCATTAGCAACGTCTCGAAAGCCGTTGACGAACGTCTCAGCATCCACACGAGGAGGGGCAGCAGGCTTTGCAGCAGGCTTTGCCTCAGGAGTGGCAGCAGCCTCAGGGGCAGCAGTTTCAGTAACAGCAGGGGTCTCGGTCGCAGTTGTAGAGTTTTCCATTGTTTCATGGTTCCTCAAAAAAAAGAAAAAGTTTACGAGAGAAAGTTCTCTAATAGTTCACAAAGTTCCTCAGGGGTTTTTACACTCTTATCTATAATCTCTGGTCCACCAGTGATAAGGACTCTTGCCTCACCGTCTTGTTTTGTTGGCTCAATGACAAATGTATCTCTTTTTGTGTTTTTCATCACCACGTTGGCACCACCTAAGGACTCAACGAATTTACCATGCTTTTCAGGATGAACCTCAAACTCATATGTCGAATCGTTGAAGGTAACGTCTTCATCCTTCAGAATCGACTGTAAGTGTGCAAGGGTTTGTCGGTCGCCCAGTGATTGGACTATCAACTCAGCAATGCTTTCGCCTGATGCCTCTGAAGCATCAATCTTGTCAACAATAATATCCTTCGCTTCACTCATGGATATTTGTCTTGCCTCAGGGTTGAACGACCCAACCTTGAGAATGTGACTCATTCCGTTTGTGTTATAATTCCTATAACAATCAGACGTTGAAAGATAGGGAGGAAGCAACGCTTTCAGCAAATGCTTGTCCTTTCCTATAATCTTCACCTTTGTTCTGATAGCTCCAGGGTTTGTGCCCCTTGAGTATCGAAAGTCAATCACGTCTCCAACTTTTACATCGTTTGGCATTTTCATCATTCTCTCTTGTCTCCACATTCTAACATTTAGTATTCATTCTGTCAAGAGGCAACAACCTCTTCAATAACTCTTAACTGACCAGCGAGGAACCACTTTCCTCCCTGAGCCTTTGGTCTCTCTTCTACATCAACATCTAGCAACTCAACCTTACACCAAACCCTTGTCTCTCCGTTGGCTAGGTTCATCTTCAGGTGAGGAGCTACAGGAACAGCACAGGCGTGCCACCCTGGACGAAACGCGAAACCTTTAGTACGATGGGCCTCTGCTTGCATCCACTCGCCAATAGGAACTACCAGCTTGCGATTGATAAATAGCGGACCCAGCGTCCCGTTCTTACGCTTTTTGAACAGCTTGTAGCCAATCATAATCTCTTCTCTTTTTTTAAGAATAGGACATAACTTATCGGCATCTATGTAAGACTTGATTTCATCGCAAGCCTTACAACCTACCATCTCACGTACAGCAGGGAGATGCATCTCAACAGGTAGCTCCACAGAGATACATTCAGAACACTTCCAGCACATCGGTATTCTTTCAATCGTGTCTCTCATTGCTCCCTCCAATCTTTGTCGTTTAGGTGGTACTCAGTCGGTCTCTGGCAATTCTACCTTGTCATACTCCAACTGACGCAATCGCTCTGCCTCTTCAGGAGTTGTCCCGAAGTTGGCGAATCCGGCTTCCTCACGTTCTTCAGTCATTCCCCAATCAAAGTCATCAGGGTTGTCAAACGCATTAGCCAATGCCTGTGATGCAGGAGTTAATTCCTCCAGGTTTTCACAGTGACCACAGCCACCATCTTCACAGTTGACACACACGGCTTCGTCTTTGTCTTGTTCACTCATTATAGCACTTGTTCCTTATTCTGTCAAGTCAATCTGTAGATAACCTATCTTCTTAAACAGGTATCCGCTGTGTTCGTTTCCCCATAGGGTAAACCCATCGCTTGGTTTCATGTTTACCAGAGGGTGTTTATAATCCTCGATAACCATACATATTTTATCTCGGTCTGCATTTGCACCTGGGGGAACCTTAACACATTGAACAATGTCCCCGCCAGAAAAATTACTAATCGCCATTCCTACCGGCTTGTTTTCTATCAGTGTTATCTTCATTTTAGCACTTAGTCCTTACTCTGTCAAGTGTTAGTGTTTCCTTGCATCTCATACAGAACAAACGGGTTCCCGTCATTTTCCGCATTTTATTAGCCCGTCGTACCGTCACGTCAGGACAACTGCCACATGTACAGCCGAAGACCTTCACCCGTCGCGTCTTGCGTTTGAGACCTGTACGGTCCACGGTATGGCATCGTGTCGGCTTTACTCCACATGCTCGCATGAGAGACTTCCACTCGACCCCATGTGCGTCTGTCCCTTTCGGCCATTTATAAAACTGTGCAATATGGCAAGCCTCATGGACGATAGTTTCGTATCGCTCTTTAATGGTCGCTCTTGACCATAGTTGTGAGGATGACAGGCGGATTGTGTACCGATAGGTATTCATTTCTACCAGTTTTCTTCCTGCATCCCCCAACCTAGCGGTGAACCGCCTGTTGAACTTCAATGTCGTCATCTTCTTTAGTTCAGGGCATCCAAGGGTATCAAATGTCCAGTCGATAACCCTCTGACACTGACTATGTGTTAGGTACTCTTCCATTGTATCAACTCCCTCTCATTTTGTCAAGTAGTATAAGTAGATGTGTTGAACCATAGCTTTCCATCTCGCATCACTAATGCTTTCTGTTGGCTTGCTAGTTCCATGGTAGTGAACCCAGTCCAATGCTCGTTGTAGTTTCATGTCCTTATCCTACCATTTTATTCTAAACCTGTCAACTGGTCACGCTTCATGTATAAATTTCGTCGTCGCCAGTAGGCATCTTTAATTTCTGTCACGTACACCGCATAGTCACCCTTGGGGTAGTTATACCCCTCATAGTATTCGGGCTTGACCGGATTGGCCTCAAGGGTGGCAATTAGTTTTGTCTCTAGCTCAATGTGTTCTAGTACTTCTTTTAACATGTTCGCCATTATAACATTGTTCCTTTATTCTGTCAAGTGACTACCATTTGATAACATGTGACTCTACATCCCCCATGCCAGCCGCAGGTCTATAGGTGACTTCATAACCTAAGGCTTCCAGGTACTTAACAACCTCTTTGTTGCAATGGATACTGTTTGTGTATCCGTTCTGCTCGTCTCGTTCAATTTCATCTGTCACCTTAGCTATCAACTTAGCTGTAGCGTCAGTGGCCCTTTTAGCCTTCTCTGCTTCAATCTTCTTTCGTCGTTCTTGTGCTGTTATCATCGTTCCCTCTCTTTCATGCTCTTATTCTACCATTTAGTTCTTATTCTGTCAAACCCACCATTCTGATTGAACAACAGCGTCACCTTCTGCCTCTGTAAAACTGTGATGAATCATAAGTTCAACAACCAAATCGTCCAGTGCATCAGGATAGTCGTCATCAACCACCCCTACCATCTTTTCCTTAACCCACCCTTGTGCTTCTTTGAAGTTCATTCTTTCTTATGTCCTTATTATAGCATCTATCTCTTATTCTGTCAAGTGACGAGGAAGATGTAAGAAGACCCCCGGCAGCATGAGGGAGGGGAACTACCGGGGGTCGGAGGGAGTCTCGGTGCTTAACCTTTAGGCCAGTTTGGCCCCTTGTTTAGTGCCAGTGTTTGAGTACCTGAACTATCTAATAAATCCCATTGGTCTTCAATACCTACATGTTCAAGGGATTGAGCAATTCCTTGTAATAGGTTTACTGGTCCCCCTTTTGAGTTAGGACCGACAATAAACTGTCCGTACATTCTAATTAGCAACTGAGCCTCTAATTCAGTTAGCTCTAGGTTTACAGTAGTTATTGATACCTTCGTTGCTGTAGCCTTTGCCATGTTCTTTCCTATCTTTGTTAGTTAGCTGTTACAGTCCACGCCTCAACAATCTTCTTGACATCATCCTTGTCGATTGTCGTACATCCAAACTTAACGCTCCCACCAGGAAAAACGGTAACATCGTATTCGTCAACCGTGAATTTCTTACATAGTGGAGGAGGAACATAAGAGCCACTCAAAAAACCAGAGAGTTCTTCTGCGGTAAGGGTTGGAACGAATTCTTCCACAAAACATTCCCTTCCGTAGGTTAAGTCTTTACTGGTCACATAAAGAAAGAGACGACTATTGTTTACGTTGCGTACCTCCTTGGTTGCTCCTCTGTTCCATCCATAACCATGACTGAACAGCATAAGCTGAATAAACGGAGATTCTTCGGGGGTAACAACAATACTAACCTTGTCGATTGTTTCCATCATTATACCTCTTTGTTTTTATTTTGTCAAGCTGTCCAACCGGCAGCAAACCCATCGCATAAATTATCACCACTGTCATCATTCGGGCAGTTCCCTCCACAGTAGTCACACTCTCGTGTTAGTACCCTGAAAGAGTTACTCACATACTCCCCGTCCAGGGGGAGAGAACAACCTGCTGCGTCACAGATGGCGTCTTCCAGGCTATCAGCCTCAACAGTCACCTTCCCCGACATTTCCCAAGTAATCTCAATCTCATACTTCTCCATGTCACCTCTCCTTATTCCAGGCTTTAATAACTGTCTCAACCTGTTCTTTGTTGAGGGTGGTACAGCCAAACTTGATAGAATGACCAGGGTTTATGAGTACATCGTAATCACCCACTTCAATCTCAACAGCCTTTGGTGTAAGTTCACCGTTCAGGTAGTCGATTAATTCCTGATTGTTACGGAGGTGAAGGTCTCCCTCTTCCATACCGCCATAGGTAATGGTACGGCTTCGTTCGTTGATATACAAACGCTTTTCATCTTCGTACTGTACTGTTTCACCACCCTGAGGCCACTGGTAGCCATACTTGAATAACAACGACTGAACAAGGCCAGACGTACAAACATCGACATCTACAGTAACTCTGTTATACACCGACATACTCCACCTCCACAATTTTAGTAGTTTCGTAACCCTCAAGGCCCCAAGCCTCAATCACAACTTTCTTCCAAGAGGTGCTGATACAATCAGACTCCTCCCATTTCTTTCCACTGTACTCAACCTCCCACTCCTCACCATCGTAATCCTTGTAGGTAAAGGTGCGAGTTTGTCGCTCAATCGTCTCGGTCAATACACTACCGTCAGCAAACGTGACACTGAAGGTTAGCTCTGTCTGTTTCGGCTCTAACGTCTTAGCGTAGTCGTTCATCGCCGTCTCTAGCTGCCGATTGTGCATGAAATTAGGCACTCGTACCGGCTCACCCCAGCAATTTTGCTTGGTTTTGAACAATTTTGGCTTACCCATGTAACTCCTCCTCTATTTTAGCTTCCCTCAGGTCGTCACTTCGTTGGTCTCTCAGATACTCCTCCTCAATCGTGGGAGGTAGCTCATAAAGTTCTTCTTCTCTCATTGTATCAACTACTCCTTAATCTGTCAATCAATGTCTGTTAGGTACATCGACGAGGTGACTTTGACGCCATGTTCCTGTTCAATGTCCAACCTGTTGAGGCTATGCCAGATGCTATCCGCCACCTTTCTTACAATGCTGGTTCCCCCAATGGACCCAGTTATTGTCTTGAGGGCACTAGCCTCTTTCTTGGTCATCTCGACCGTAATAACCTCTGTCTCAACTTCAACCATTTTCTTGGTCATCTCTACTTTTGCCATGTGTCTACTCTCCTGTTTTTAATCTAACTTCTGGGAAAACCCCAAATCCACCCTCTTGTTCCAGGTATCTCAAGACTGTTCCAAGATTTATCTTGGCTGTCTCAACCACGTCTCTCACAGATGCCCCAGACGGTCCTACAACGTCCCCGCTTAAAATTTGCAGGTCATGTAACCCATTGTCTAGCGACCTCTGTACGGTCTCGTATGCGATTCTTCTACCCATTGTTCCACCTTATTCCTGTCGAAAAACCAGTGAGTCGTTAGTGAAAGATGTCGCATCGGTATCGACACCAGCTAATTGTAGGGCATTCCATAGTTTGTCGGACACGTCGCGGCATACTCCGACTCCACCGACACTGGACATAATCTTACGAATAGCACCCGCTTCCACCATCGTCAGTTCCAGTGTAATACCTGGGACTTCAACCACTTGGGTTACTTCGACTGTTGTTCTCGTGATTTCCATTGCCTTACTCCCTCATTGTAACATTTGGTTGTTGTTTTGTCAAATGGAGTGTACTAGTTGAATACTGTACGTTCCCCCACAACTGCTGTAGTGACCCTCACACAAGTAAAACTCTTCGATACGTTCGGACGTAACCCCTTCCTCAATCAGGAGTTGCGTAAATAGCAACTCAGCCATTTCTGCCGTCTCAAAGCTACGCAGGCTGATAATCAACCCCTCATTAATCTCTACCACGTTTACCGTTTCCATCGTCTTACCCTCTCATTGTACCAATTAGTCGTTATTTTGTCAACTTCGTCAATAGGCCAATGTTGTCCCACCTCCACAATCCGCCTCCAGGTCTATCACCAGGGGGAGGGGTTAGTTTCAGTCCCAGACACAATAGCTCGTATGCTCCCCAGATACCAATTTCGTCTACTGTAGTAATCGTAACTATGTAGACAGGACCGTCGTTCGCATCATTGTATGACACTAGCACAACGTCGCCAACTTGCACATTTTTATCAATCATCTCTTTGCCCTCTGAGCCTTGTTGATTAGGTGTTACTTACTTCTCAATTCCCTCGTGTAATCCCCCCACAAGTAGGGCGATAGAGCCGACAACACCACCTTCAATCTTCGCCAGTTTCTCTAGCGTTCGCATGTCAATTCTAGCGTTAGATGTTTCCGTAACCGTAATGTTTTCAATGTGTTCCAGAGGAATAACCTCTAATGCCTTGGTCAATTCGTCCAGTGAGCGATAGCTCCGCACCCAATAGCCAGCTTCGTCTATTCCCCAGACTTTGTACGTTATCTCTGTTGGTTCAAACTCAATCATTGTCTTACTCCCTCATTGTATCATTTGTTGGTTATTCTGTCAAATAAGAGACAGAGACAACGACGTGCGACTTACCTTGGCAACCAGATGCCCATATGACACACCCAGCTTGTAGCCAATCCCATTTGTGCGGGAGTTCCTATGCTCTTTTCGCAACTATCTTCCGTTGTCTCATGTCCCCATTCTATCATTTACTCGTTAATCTGTCAATGGTCCGTTCCCATTGGGGTCTCTCGTTTGCTTAATCCCAGTGTATGCAATGTCATCAGCAGACAGATAAAAACCGAACGACTCCATCGCACATGTATCGTATGGACGAAACAACAGACTGCCATCCTCGTCATCTACAAGGCCCTCCCAGCCCTTCGGGAATACCATGCCACAGCCTGTGTCTGCTTCACACATATCCCTTGTTAATGTTGCTCGCCTACTCACTTGCTCAACCCCTCATTTAAGTGTTTAACGAATTCCCTCATTGACTGTTTAGCAACAGCCGCACTGGTAAACGATTGGCAGCTTGTGAATGCCTTCCCCTCAATTGAGAAGGTAAAACGCCACCGTAGCCCAGCAACTACTTGTCCAGGTAAAGCCTTCATTGTCTCAACTCCCTCATTCTAGCATTGTTTCGTTATTCTGTCAACTCACGAACGTCAGAGGTAGAGAGGATAAAATCCTGTTCTTCTAACTCAATTATGAGAGACGCACTGTCATTGTCACAATCGAAACTCAGGTGTTTCACCCTTGGGTCGTTCAGCTTTCGTATCGCCTCATGTATTAAATCAATCAGTTCAAATTTTGCGTCCATCTGTCTTACTCCCTCATTCTACCATTTATTGGTTATTCTGTCAACTGGTCCTCATTAAGCATTGGCTTCCAATAGATTGTACCGTCCATTTCGACCGACTCTAGCTCATATAGCGGAAAGGCCAAGTGTTGTAGGTACTTTTCGGCTATATCCCGCATGTTTTCGATAGTGTCAACGGTCTCTTTTGTGTTTTCATCCCACATTTGCTTTACTCCTAAGAACTACGTCTAGCAGATAATCCTCAAACATTCCTGGGGTGATAATTGTGTAATCATTCCGGTCTAGGAAGTCCATTATCAGAGACAGTTTTGTGTCGTTATCCCAATTTTGTTTTGCAAACACGTCGAATACTTCACTGTAATTCATTTTTTGCTTTACTCCCTCAGTAATACAAAGAATTGTAACATTATTAGTTCATTTTGTCAACTAGCTCCAATAGTGTCATATCAAAGAGATATGCGAGAGCGAACAACATCGCCGCTGCCATAACCATTAGGACTACGCTTTCCAAGACTTCGGACTTGTTGCTCATATCCCCTAAACCCTTTGCTTTCCTAGACTTACTCACAATTCCAAGGTTCTAAGAACCACCGTACACAGTATAGAACACATGTAAGGCAGATGATGAATTCGGTTCCTGCGTTCATTTTGACCTCAATTCGTACCTAGTGACCAGACAACAAGCAGACTATCGCTCATTTTCGCTCAAAACCAATCAATTTCGCTCAGTTTTCGTCACTTTCCCCCCTTTCGAGGGGCGAATCGACGACAAAAGGTTCATTTTCAAACACTCCTGCCCCAAAATCCGTATGTTTTGTTCTTTCCCTATACTCAAAAGGTGACTTCACTTGCGTTTCCTCACCAAAAGGAGGGGGAAAATCGTCCATTTCCTCTAAATTTGTGCTGACTAACCCTAATTTGACTACATTTACTGCCAAAATAGCTAGTTTCTTCAATTCTTCATGCGTTTTTACACAACATTCTACACCACATTCTACACGACTTATTGTAGCAATTAGTTCATTTGCTACCTCAGGAGACCGTATGTTCTCCCCCAAAAGGCCCATTTCGTTAGCGACCAGTAGCGTGAGCATCTGGGCGTCGTCTGTTGTTGCTTCCATTGTAACACTTTTCCTTTGTTTTGTCAAACGTCGTTCCCTCACTAGCGAGAAAACCTACTAAACCTAGCGTTTTAAGCATATTCGTCAATTCCCCCGCTGTCCCTGCCCTTGGTGGGTCAGGTGGTACACTAGTATCCAGTGATTGTGATTGTAAGGGTTCCAGTGGAAGCCTCAAACTTTATTCCCTTAATTGTCAGTTTTTCGATAACATCGACAAAATCATCTAAGTCATTGCACTCTATTTCGTTGCTCATTGTATCACTTCCCTTTCATTCTGTCAATTAACTTCTTTCCCCTTGCTATCAATCAGTACGGTATCGGCGTCTAACCATAGAATGGTATTGTCGGCAACGTCACTGATTTTATTTGTTAGCTCAGTAGCTTCCTTGAGTGTCGCAACGATGCGAACACAGACCGTGAAATGTTCCTGCATTGTATCATCTCCCTGTTATTCTGTCAAGTAATGAAGTGGTCGTCTTACATCGGACTTAGTACGCAAAGGACTTAGTACACCATGCGACCATTATATCAATTATCCCTTATTCTGTCAAATTACTTCCTACTGTAGGAACCTTTACCATTTAGAGCCGAAACAGCCTTACCCGCCTCAGACCCCTTAGGCTGAATGCCGTGAATCAGTAGGGCGAACGACTTATCCCTCCAATTGGGATTGGCAGCAAACGAATCATTGCTATCTATCTTGAGACCTAGCTGCTTAGCTTCATCTACAGAATAGACTACTTTGACGTATCGCAGACCATGTTCCTCAATCAGGTGGTCTTGTCGCCCCCCATAGGAGGCAGTCAAAACCAAATTTTTTGGTATGTTATCCCTATGTTTCACCCACCACCCCAATGACTTGGTATAAGCATAGAACAACCTATCAGGATTACGATTGGCCACTTCCAACCACGCAAGGAAATAAGCCTCATTGTAAAAGTCACCCGATACGTGAATTCTCACGATACCCGCATTTTTGGGTAGGGCTAGGCATAGCTTGTCGGCTATATCCTCCACCGTCTTACTTTCCTGTAGGTAGTCCATATTCGACTTCCTACGCTTATACGTATTTGTGTAGATAGCCTCTTGACTTGCCGAGAAACATCTGAATTCAGTTTTCGGCCCGTCTACTATCTTCAAACCATCATCGGTTTGCTTCACCTTGCTGAGACACTGTTCCGCAAAGGGACAGCTAAATCCCGCAAGTAGGTCCAGACTAAATATCTTACGATTCCGCTTGCCCTTACAAGTAAGAAACTTGACCAGTCTAGCGACTTTCGCCATATTCTTTAGTTTGGCGTTAGCCTCACTATACTTCAATGGTACAGATAACATAACTGACTCCCTCAAGTAAGTGTATTGTTGCTTGATGCCCCAATTGTAGCATCTTTGCGTCATTCTGTCAAATGCTAGGCGTATCGACGAAACTACCCGTCTGACTATCCAGCATGTGGCACCAGTCTACCTTTAGACTTAATGCGTGTTCAAATGCGTCATTCGCAGTATCAAATGACTTGATGAAATCGTTCATCCCTCCACAGGGGTAGTAGTAGTCCCCAGCAAACAGCAAATAGCGTTTCATCTTATGCTCCCTTTATAACATTGTTCTGTCATTCTGTCAACACCCCCCGACTGGCGGCGTTGTGTGTCATTCCCTCTTATGCCTCATTTATAGCATTTATGTTTCATTCTGTCAACCCCCCCCGCTTGTCTCATTCTCTCTCTTATGCCCCCATTATAGCATTCCATCGTCATTCTGTCAACCCCTTGACACAATGAAGCCTATTTGCTACAATGAAAGTATCGAGAGGGACGTTACCCCCCGCATAGGGCAAATCCGTCTGTGCCGCCGACGGGGTTGGGTGGGGTGATACACCCCCATAGGGGTGGAGTCAGGCGTTTCTATACGCACCCCTCCGCTGGTCTGTTACTAAAATCCATTGGGGGGGAGTCAACCGCTGACTGTTCGTATGGTGCCAGCCACCCACATTGGGTGTTACAAAAAACCATAAGAGGGTGTTAGCAAAAAGTTTTCCCTTACACCCCCATCTGGATTTACCTTACACCCATTAGAGGGGAGTCAACCATAATCTCCTCAGTCTGTCAACCCCCTCGCTTGGAGTGGGGGTCACCCCACCCCCCATCGGAAATTGATGGGTTAGGTAGGACCACCCATTAGGGGGGAGTCAAGGGCTTATACCCCCCATGTGGCCCCTACCATACCCCCCATTCGGAAAAACGCGAATTTGTTGGGTGGGCTGATACACCCCAGAGGAGGGGAGTCAGGCTCGCTGGCTCTCATCAACGGGCGACTTACTGGTGCGACCCACCTGGGTGGGGTGGGACACCCCGCAAGGGGGGAGTCAGACGGGACATAAAAAAAGCCCGCAAGAGCGGGAGAAGCTCAAGCGGGCGGGGAGGGAGTTTCCTTCCTAGCTGATGTAAAGATTATCTGGCTTACCTCGATTGGTAACCGTAAACCATCTGCCGTATTCCTCAGGTTCTTTCACGCCCGCTTCCATCAACCTATAAGCTAGGTTACAGAGGGTATCGCGGGGGCTATCAGTTCCAGACGGCCCGGTTATATGACAGTGTAACAACTGGACTAATAGGTCGGCTTCCTTAGGTTCCAGGTCCAGCGTATAGCCGAGAACTTGAGGTTCTGGTGTCGTTACAATTTGTTTGGCTCTACCCATGGCTTTACTCTCCCTTAGACATTTGTGATAGTGATAGTGGCGTTCAGACGCACAAAATCGGTGATGGTGTCGTCATTGTCGTAAATGTGGACGATAATCATAGGGTCTTTCAGTAGCACAGCCCGGTCGCAAATTCGCAACCACACCCCAGTAAAACCGTCAAGCTTGCCGCTGAACACTTCCCCCACTTCCAGGTGGGATGCTCGATACGTAGCGTCTACTTTTTTTGTCTGGTCGTCAATTAATAATTGTCCCATGTTATTCCCTCAAGTAAGATGTAAGAAAGATTAGCGAGCCATGCCAGGTTTCAGGCTGTTATCCACCCTGCTATTGGGTGGTCACTCGCTACTGTATCTAGTGGGGCGACTTACGGTTTCCCTGCACCCCCCTTTATGGTTTACTTAACCGTCGAACGATTGTACTTCGGACGATTGACTTTCAACCTTGTCCCTTTGAGCCGTCGAACGGTCCCCAAAGTGGTGGTTGTCAAGAGGACACGATTCTGTGCCCCATTGTAACGCTGAACCGAGATGACTTTGCCCATTCCGGTAATCGAATCACCAGGAACACAATTCTCAATCAAAATGCTTGTCTGACGCATAACTCAACACTCCCTCAAAAAAATGTAAACTGACAGGAAAACACTTTCCTATCTCTCCAAAATCATTTTGTCCGTAAACTTCAAATCTTTCCCCTTGTACCCCACAAACCATTCCCCCTTAGTCTGGTAGACAGTGTACCCCAAGTCGAACTGGTTAGCCGCTTGGTTCATGCGGGTTTTAGTTGTGGCAGTTTGCCACCCCCCACTGTTGAGGATAATTTCCTTGTCGCTGAATTCCACCACATCGGTATTGTGGTATCTGATGGACGTTACCTTGTCGGCTGTACGAATGCTAGTCGCCACGCCTCTGACTTTTGCTGTTTGTCCCATTATAGCATACTCCCTATGATTTGTCAACATTGAAGAAAATACTGTACTGTTTCCACATCGGTTCGTCCATACGGACTTCAAACGCTTCGGCTAGTGTTTGTCCCGGCTTAACCGTCAAGACGATTCCACAATCTAGCCACGCTTCGTAGAATTCAGACCACCGGAATACAAAGCCCATGTTCCAGGTGGTGCTATCCCATTCCTCTTGATACCCCACTGGGGGCTCACGCTTAGTGATTGGCGTCATGGTAATTGCTCCCTAAAGTTTCAAACCTAATGTCACCGTCAACGACTAGGGCGACATCCTCCCCACTTGCACGACCAACACCAGACTTTGATGCTTTTTTGTAGTGGCTGTAAATTTCCAGAGACTCGTGATAACCGTCACCATCGTAGACGGTTCCCACATTCCCCACAATAACTTGGTACTTGAACATTGTAGCATCTCTCCCTTGTTTTGTCAAACTGTGACTCGCTCGTTGAGCCTTTCAATATGTATCTTGTACGTCTGGCCTTTCCTTGCTTTCTCGTTGAACACGTTGAGCATATGGATAGCGGTTCTGGGGTCAGTGTAACACTGAGCAATTGTCGTGCTATATTCGGTCGTATTCAAGATGACATAGACCTTTTTCGCTTGTTCTCCCATTGTATCATCTCTCCCTTGTTTTGTCAAATTAGAGCCGAAAGGACATACTGTCTAACCGCTCCCCCTATCAGGGGGTAGTTGCCAGGGTCGGTTCTCATCCGATGGGCTCTGTAGAAAATTATAACATCTGGTCGTCATTCTGTCAAGTCATCCGGCTTATCCGACTTCAGCCATCCCAGGGGTGTATATCGGTCCCCTTTTAGTAGCCCATTGGCCCGTCCTCCCATTGTTGCTGACTTAGTTTCTAGACATAGTAGTGGCCTATCCGACTTTCCACCTATTCCAGGGGGTTCATCCGGTCCCCTTTCAGTGCTCCACTGGTCGTGTCCTCCCTTGTATGACTCATTTATACCAAATCGTCGTCATTCTGTCAACACCCCCGAGGTAGGGGGCAGGCAACCTGTTCGGTTCGCTCTGCTCTGCCCTTCCCTCTTATGCCCCTATTATAGCATTTAGCCCCCATTCTGTCAACACCCCTCTCATTGGATGGGGGTCACCCCACCCCCCGACCGAAATTGATGGGTGGGCTGGGACAACCCAGAGGGGGGGAGTCAGCGTATACCGTACCCCCTCCTTTGGTCTGTTAGTTAAATCCATTCGGGTGCCCCCCATGTGGTTTTTCCTTACACCCCCGTTCGGATTTAGCTTACACCCAGAAGGGGGGAGCCAACCATATTTCATTCATCCTGTCAACCCCCCATGTGGCTACCACCATACCCCCCATTCGGAAAAAACCGAAATTGATGGGTGGGGTAGGACACCCCAGAAGGGGGGAGTCAACCGCTGGCTTTGTGCTTAGTGCGATTGGTGCGACCCACCTAGGTGGGGTGGGACATCCCCCCACGAGGGGGGAGTCAGACGCCCACGAAAAAAGCCCCACTTGGCGGGAGAACCAAGCAGGGCGGGGAGAATCTCTCAGGATTCCAAAGTAGGTTTTAACCTGAGGGGAGTTTTATCAAACACCTCCTCAAGTAGTTTCAATTCGCTCAGTAGAGCGATAGTTTTCAAAGTGTCGTGCATAAATGCCTTGTACAATTCCTCGCGGATTCGCTCGACACTTACCTCGCTGATGTGACGCCTTAACACTACGATAGCGTCATTAACGTCCTGCGATAGTTTCATATCCTTGGTGATTGCAAACCGTACAGCCCGCAACATCCTTAGATAGTCCTCTTTGAATCGGTCGTAAGGATTCCCGACTGCCACGATTACCCTGCGGGCAATATCAAACCGCCCACCGTAGGGGTCGATGATTCCACCGTTTTCCCCTTGGGCGATTGCGTTCATCGTGAAGTCACGACGGGCCAAGTCATCTTCAAGAGTTCCTGGCTCCACCCTTTCGGGGTGGCGACCATCGCTATAGTCACCATCCTGACGGGCTAGAACAAAATCACACGCCCCCATACCGGGGACTTTCGCTCGAATGGTTAGAAATTCAGGTTTCTCAAGGAAGATTTGACCCCCTCGATTCTCAATTTCTAATTTCATCGCTTCAAACGATTCACCGACTACAGTGTAGTCAATATCCTTGGAGTTGACGCCCATGATTTCATCACGGACGCAACCCCCCACTTTGTAAAACATCATTCTGTTGGTTCCTCCTCTAGTAATGCACCAGCCTTGCGGAGATACTCCTCAAAGCGTTCCGCTTCCCCAGCGTGCCAAGCCCTATCCCAATCGTCGTCAACACTCCCATCCGTAGGGTCAAACTTGCCAGCCATCGCCGCTTGCATAAGCCGATGCGTGGCTTGGTTCAAATCCCGAACTTCCCCATCCCGATAATCGTTGTGGTAGGGAATAAAGCCGACACACTCAGCCATCGCATTCCCTAGCCCCACTTCTGCGACGATGTGGGCGAGTGTTTTACCCGTTGCCACAAAATCGTCAACTATCAGGTACTTGTGGGGGGCGTGTAACAACCCCTCACATTGGCCCACGATTTCGGAGTGGCAATCCACCCCCCTCTTGCGGACTACCGTCAACTGTTTCCTCAGGGCCAGACTTAAAGCCCCCCCGATGACTGCCCCCGACACCCCCCGAACGACGATGGCATCGAATTCAATCGCTTGCTCCTCGATAACGTCCTTCAGGTATTCGACTGCCTCATACAGTGCAGCCGGTGACGCAAACATATCTCGTAGGTAGCCGCTGTGACTTGTACCTTCCATTTTGTTTCTCCCGAACAAAGTGACTTGTGACTTGATACCCAGATTGTAACACTTCCCCGTTATTTTGTCAACTGCTTGCTCACGCTCGCAATGATAGCCGTAATTCCGTACTTCACGCAAAAGGGCTGATTGTTGAACGTCTTGGGACTATGCCCCACTCGACAGTAGATTTCAGACCCCTCTTGAGGAGTAAGAATCCCGTTGGCAACTGCCAGACTTTTTATTTCCTGAAATTCGCACATATCCTGAAAGTCGATATTGAGCGACTTGGAGGCAACATTTAGCTCCTCAGGTGTCATTTTCCCCGTCAACCGTTTTTCCACGGTGTCGATAGCATCCATCACGCGACTACTCATAATGTTCTCCCAAACAAGTGACTTGTGACTTCCCCTCTTATGCCCCATTTATACCATTCCGTCATCATTCTGTCAACACCCTTCGGTCAGGGGGGAAGCGAGCTACCCATCAGGGTCAGCCTCGCGTTTCCCGTCCCCTTCCCTCTTATGCCCTAATTGTACCATTTAACCCTCATTCTGTCAACCCCCCTCCTCTGAGCTATGGAGGAACCCCCTACCCCCCATTTGGCGAAATTGTTAGTTTAGGTAAGACCCCCTGTTAGGAGGGAGTCAGGCCGCTGGCTTTCTTTATAGTGCGACCCACCCAGATTGGGTGCGACACGCCCCCAAAGGAGGGGAGTCAGGCGTGTACGCAAAAAAGCCCCGACTAGGTGGGAGACCTAGACAGGGCGGGGAGAATTTCATTTTTCCACAAAGGCGAAGGCGGTGACGCCAACCGCCCAGGCGATTACCAGGAACAGCACAGCCGCCGCCCATGGCTCTAAATTAATTGTCAAATCCATAATGCTCCTTTTCTGAGGTTATATTGCTCTGTCCAACATCACATGAATATCGGGATTGTACCCATCATGTTCGATTAGGGATTCTTTGACGTATTCGGCACTGTATTTAGAACGATAAAACACAATGTCGATTAGTCGCCTGTTTAGGTAAACTCGCCATCCTCTCATGTCCATTTACCAATTCCCCCTTCCATACATCTGGTTCATATCAGAATCAAACATCTGACGCTCATACTCCCGTTGACTTGAATCAACAGCCGACCGGCTCATCCAACCAGCAGACAGCACCCCGGTGCGATAGTTCCCCCCAGAAGAGGTACGGTCACATCGCGGGCAAACCGTATTGTGGTAATATTCGCCGTTCTCATCGGCGTACCGCTTGATTTTCTGCCCACAGTCGCATGTCACGATAACATGCTCGCTGCCACGCCAACCCGGTTCCCTATCTTCCTTAATCACTGATTTGTCGTCACACATACTGTTTCTCCCATGACTAGATTGTAACATTATCCCCTCATTTTGTCAAATCGGTATATCCGTCCCGAGTTGGACTTACACCAACATCGCTTGTCATTGCCAAGCATCCTAATAGCTCAAAGGCGTTTAGAAGAAGCGAGACGGGATTAACCATAGGTCAGTATACCGGGCTACTCAACTAGTTTTCACCCGGTATATTGGTGACCTTGACTTTTCGGCTTTACTCGTTTACAAACCCCCCGCTAGTGACCTGACCTGACTTGAAAACGTCCTCAGGTAGGCGAAATTCCCGACCCTTAAGGTCTACCCACACATGGTCGCCCGTTCGGACGTTCCACATGTATAGCAGCCATTCTTTCCACATGCCACACGGTGATGTGAACATCGTGGGGTTCTCATCCCCCCCACAGGCGGGGACTAGATAGCCACATCCCATTCCGGTGTGACCCCCCATTTGGTGTAAAAAACGTCCTAAGGTCATTTCCATGACTTTCTCCCAGACTAAGACTAGTGACTCCCCTTGATACCTCATTTATAGCATTTCGACTCTGTTCTGTCAACACCCCGAGGATAGGGGGGAGAGGTCTACCCATCAGGGTCAGCCCCGTCTCCCGTCCCACCCCCCTCTTATGCCTATATTGTAGCATTTACCCTTCATTCTGTCAATACCCCCCATGTTGTATGGGGGTCACCCCACCCCCCGAAAGACGAAATTGTTGGGTTAGGTGGTACTCCCCGTTGGGGGGGAGTCAGGCCGCTGGCTATGCTTATAGGTGCGAGCCACCCAGATTGGGTGTTACACACACCCAAAAGGGGGGAGCCAGAAGTACGCAAAAAAACCCGCACCAGGAATTTACCTGATACGGGCGTTAAACGGAAAACGACCAGCTTACGTGCAAACCGAGCTAGGCGGTTCTGACCTCACCTCACCCCCAGGCCATAGGCATATTGGGGGGTGTTGGATTTTGGTCACGTTAGACCTTGCTAATCGTCGAGTGGGTCAACTCATTCCCATTTTAGAACGTGATTCCAGACCACCCCCTTGCCAACATCGGCATTTGCTTGACGGTTTTAGTTATGGACGCAAGGGCCAGCTTGTCCATACTGTAGTACGAAATGCCCCATCTGCAATCAGCCTGACACGACGCTTCCTCTTCGGATGCCGCCAAGACGTGGATTGTATCCTCCCCTATCCAGGGGGCGGACACAGTTACTTCAAATAGGTGCTGCGGGATTTCCTGTTCGTTCTCTAGACGCATGTTCCCATACTGATGCTCGACGATATGGAACGTCGAACAGACTGTTCTTTCCTCACTCATAGCTTGTTCTCCCAAGCGTTTGACTTGACTCCCCTTGATGCCTAAATTATAGCAACTTGACGCTATTCTGTCAACACCCCCCGAGGGCGGGGAGAGCGGCCTACCCATCAGGGTCAGCCCCGCGACTCCCATCCTCCCTCTTATGCCTATATTATAGCATTTTACCTCTATTCTGTCAACCCCCCACCATTGGCGTGGGGGTCACCCCACCCCCCGGCGGAAATTGAAGGGTTAGGTAGTACCCCCCAGAGGCGGGGAGTCAGCCATGTTCTGTTTGTTTTGTCAACCCCCACCGCTGGCTATTACCATACCCCCCATTAGAAAATCGCGAAAGTGATGGGTGGGCTGGGACAACCCACAAGGGGGGAGTCAGGCCGCTGGCTTTGTGATTGGTGCGACCCACCTAGGTGGGGTAGGACACCCCCGCAAGGGGGGAGTCAGACGACAGGCACAAAAAAAGACCCCTCTTTCGAGGGGCCTGGTTTTAGTTTCGCGGTGAAATTAGAGGAAAACGTGCCTCCCTTCTAAAAGGTGGTTTGCCCCGAATAGGGGATGAACTTCAAGTGGTCTTCGACATAATGTTTGGCATCCATCAGATTCATTCCGGTGCGGCTCTTAACAAGCTTGATGACCCCAATTTTTTTGTTGTCAACCCACTGCTCCATTTCCTCCATGGTGAACAGTTTCCGCAGGTCGGTTCCGTCGAGCATCGAATAAGTGTGAGGGGCGACACTCGGAAGTCGTCTCGCCAGCATTACACTTGGAACAGCGGGGAAAACTTCATCGAAAATCGTTCGTGCGATTGTTCGCAATGCTCGTTGTTGCCCCTTGTCGTCAGTCATTTCAAACATGCGTTGAATTGTGACCAAATCGTCCATTGTTCGCAGCATCGTCTTAACTCCCAAAAAATGTTTCGTTATAGCCGAACAGAAAAGTGCCCCTCCCCCGTTCTGACTACCCTTTGACTAGTCGTCTCACAAGCCCCCCATGTCGGGGGTAAGCGAACTTCAAACCGTGCTCTGTAACCAGAGCGAACTTCCCGTCTTCACGCCCCACTGCTAGGGGGGCCGACAGACTTCCGTCTGCCAGGACTCGTCGAACCGTGTCCCCCATTTGGAGGGTTTCGCGGCGGGCGGGTACAAACTGACTCTTGAGTTTCGCAGGCATCTTGATTTTCTCCCGAAAATGAAATTGTAAAAACAGCAAACAGACGGGTCAAACAAGGCGGTTTCGTTTTTTATGGGGATGGCCATCTTACCCATTTTGACTACTTTGGCTCGTGTTGTATTCCCGTCAGACTTTGTGCAATCTTTCTCACATGCTGGGCTCATTCTTTCCAAGGTTCCGTCAGCGTCATCCCGCCTAGGACGAGAGCGTGCGGTAATTGTAAAGAAAGAAGCGACCCCGAGGCGTGAGACCTCGCACATCATCATCTTGTTCACTTGCTTATTCGTGTCTCAGACTATCTCCCTTGTGCCCTAGTTATAGCAAATCGTCGTCATTTTGTCAAATCGAGGGTGGAAGGGGTGGAAACTGCCCAATCCATCAGGATGACCCAGTTTAACCAACCCCTCTTCCCCCCCTCTTGTGCCTATATTATAGCAAATGGTCGTCATTCTGTCAATACCCCACCATTGGGATGGGGGTCACCCCACCCCCCATTGGACGAAATTGTTGGGTTAGCTGGTACTCCCCACAAGGGGGGAGTCAGGGCGTCGTTTTCGCTGGCTGTCGTTATGGTGTGAGCCCCCTATATTGGGTGGTACACACACCCAAAAGGGGGGAGTCAGAGCCAGTGCGAACGCACCCCCCATCAGTATGGGTAAAGCATATCGTCGTCATTCTGTCAACCCCCACCATTAGAATAATATGATACCCACAAGGGGGGAGTCAGCCAGTAAGAGCCGAACCCCCTCCTCTGGGGTATGGTGGCACCCCACACCCCCCGAGCGAAATTGTTGGGTTAGGTGATACCACCCAGAGTGGGGGAGCCAGTTACGTTTCCTAGGCATTTATGCACAAGTGCCGAGGATACCACCCAGAGTGGGGGAGTCAGAGCCCATCCAAAATTTTTTGATATTCCCTAATGCTTTCCCTCTCGATTGTCGATGATATAAGTAGGAAGGTAATCAACTCACACAAGGAAAACGAAAATGCGAATTTTACTTGCAATGCTCATCTGTTCGGCTATACTTCTTTCGGGGGGTTGTGCTACCCCCGCCACTTTGTCGCTTGCTTATACCCCCTCCCCCGATGTGAGGGTGGAAGTAAAATCCGAGGAATTTTATTTTGGTCGATTGGCATATCATGGCTCAGGGGGTTCGCTCCCCCCTCGATAGTAGGGAGTCAGGGAGAGGGGCAGGTTTTTGCCCCCTCCTTTTGGGGGTGCGGGTGCGACGGGGTTAGGTGGGGTAGTACACCCACCCATAGGTGGGGAGTCAGGGCCAGTGCATAAAAAAAGACCCCACCCCAGAGGGGTGAGGCCTTTTCCATTTGGGGGGTTACATAAAGGGTCTGATACGCTTCAATGCTTCAATTCCTAGCATCAAGGCACACTTGTAAGATACCCCATTGGAGGGGTTTCTGAATTCTGCCTCGAAATGTTCCAGTAATTGACATAGTAATTTGTAGGGGTCCATGACTACCTCTCTAGTAGGGGAAAAAGAAACTGTAAGTCGAACCCCCCCAGCGGGGGGCTCTCATTCAGCGTCTCCCTCTTTCGGGGGGTTAGGAAGCATAACAAGTGTAGCAATCAAAATCATAGCCGACAACCTTGCCCCCCTCTATAGTGGGGGTTGGTCCGTAGGTTACAATGTTCAATCTTTCGTTGGATTCGCCATAACTATCGGTCACAATATCGTATTCTCGCCAGTGAATACCGAAATTATAGATAGTCATCGGACCCCACTTTTGGAGGGTCTCAACCTCGATTGCCATAAAATTGTCAACCGGGGGGGAGTTCTCGATTGAAACCACAATACCGCATTCGGCATGTTCCTGTTGGGCTTGCAACAAAATTTCGTTATAGGTAGGCATCAAACTACTCCTTTTAGGGGGGAAAAAGAAACTGTAAGTTGAACCCCCCCAGCGGGGGGCTCTCATTCAGCGTCTCCCTCTCTTGGGGGGTTATTGCATGTCTCGATAATTTCTCTGTTCTAATTCCTTTTTGTAACAGTATTCACACACTTCCCCTCCTTTGGGGGGCTCGAACAACTCGTTTGTTTCCTCCTCGCATTTATCACAAACATACTTTTGGGGGGTACGGGTCGAAACCTTGATTGCCTCGACTAGTTTCCCCCTCTCCTCTAGTAGCTCCCTCCTCTCCTCGTCTCCCCCCCCACAACACCAATCACAACCGTGGTAATTCTCATCCATCCATTCTAATCGTGCTTCAATTTCTGCTAGTCGCTTGTCCATAGTCTTATACCTCGTTTTAGGGGTGAAAAAGAAACTGTAAGTCGAGCCCCCCATGTGAGGGGCTCTCATTCAGCGTCTCCCTCTTTCGGGGGTTACTCGTTTACCTCTATGTCATCTTCCTTGACAAGGGTACGAACATTCAGCCACCACCCTACAGTGGGGCCACCACAGAGGGTGGCGGTAGTCCCCCTTTGGTGGTAGTCAGCTTGGTGTTTTTTCAACACCCGAAGGGAGGGGGCGGTAATCTCCTTTACGAAAGTTTTACGCTTGTCCATTTTTACGCCTTCGATTTGACACAACATGATATACCTCGTTGGTGGGGGTGAAAAAAAGAAACTGTAAGTCGAACCCCCCAGGCGGGGGGCTCTCATTCGGCGTCTCCCTTTCGGGGGGGTGTTACCCCCCCAGATAGTACTCTTTCACTTTATCGTGATTCACCGAAGTGAATCGTCCGGCATGTTCCCGATTCCCTTGCGAGTCCCTCATAATGACTAGTTTCACATGAGCATTGTCTAGTACTTCGATAGCACCCGCAACACGACGCAACACCCAACCAGCCGTCCACTCCTCCGTTCGGGGGGGGTTCTGATTTGGCTTCTTACGTACTGTGGGGGGTACGCCGTCTTTCCAGATTCGGAAGTAGGCGAGAACCTCTATAGTACTTCCGGGGGGTAAGTCCCATAACTGGTTTCGCTCGATTTTCTCAATTGCTTTGAACATTTTGAAATTCCCTTGAAAAAACTTGAAATTAACTTGAACCGTCCTGCCCCCACCCTTGGGGGGTTAGGTGTTACCCTCCCCCCCCCGTAGGGGCTACAGTGCCCCCACTTCCTCCTCACCCCCCCAATTGAAGGAGGTAATTTCTTCGCCGTCAAAAACCACCGATTCGGAGGAGCCACTTTTGACGTGTTCCACACCCCCCGATAGGAAGGCGTTTCCCTCAACAATATCGTTGAAGGTTACAGCCTGAGTTTCGACGTGGGGGGCCTCTTCCCCCTCATCGGTGGGGGATTCGAGGGTCTTGTCACTTGCCACTTGTGGGGGGCTAGTAACCGTCCCCCCCAAGTAGGTGGTGCTCACATATTCCATCGAGATAGTCAAATTCTCGATAACTTTCGCCCGTTTTGCTTTCGCTTTCGTGGTCCCCAGCATAGCTAGGCGGCGACCCCCCAGAATGCGGAGTTGTTTCATCACTTCCGCACCCCACTCTTTCGGGGGGATGTCAAAGTACCCCCCAACCGGGTGGTCTTTATCATCGAGAATCGACGATGCCTCTTTCATGGCAAGGCCAGCCACCAGTTGGAGGGGGTCACATTCGACTCCCTCTTCCGAGGCGACTTCCGCCGCCATTCGGGGGGCAATCTCTTTTCTCATTTGCTTACGCCTCTGTCGGGGGGTAAGCTCCTCTACCGATTTTCGGCAAATCCGCACCGTAGCAGACCGACCCCCCGGTAGAACTAGGTCACTTTCGTCCACCCCTAAATAGGTGGCCCAACCAGACCCCACTTGGGGGGAGTCACGTAAATCAAGCAAAACGCCGGGGGCGTTTAAAATTGCATCGGCGTAAACTTGCGACTCATTTAAAACAGTGTAAAACATAGCATTTCTCCAAAAGGGGGGGTTAGTTTTCGTTTTCGTTTTCGGTAGTTTTCGCGTTTTCGTTTTCGGCTTGTTTTTTAAGAATTTCTACTAGATAGCCTAACATTTTTGATTCCCTCATTTTCGCGTTTTCGTTTTCGTCTAATAGCATTGTACCAACTGTCTAGTTGGTGGTCTAGTGGTCTAGTGGAATTTTTTTTGTGAGGATTAGCCGGGGGGGAGGGGGTTACCTCCGCCGGGGGGCCAATCTGTCTCTGCTTGTTTGAATTGTCAAAGAACTTTTTTTTTCGTTTTCGTCGTGTCCCTCTACTCTACACCGATTGCCCCAAAAGGGGGGTTTACGTAATCCATTGGTATCAAAGGGTTTACGTCGATTATCCCCCTATCTTACCTATTGTGTTTTGCACCATACCCCCCGTTAAAAATCGTCGTAAGTCGTTTGATAGCCTAGGGTTAAAATAATTGGAAAGTATTTTGTTTTCCATTTGAGGGGTGTAAGGAAAAAACATGTTTTCCATTAGGGGGGTATTGCCGAATACTCGCGTTTCCCCCACCATTGGGATGGAGGTCACCACCACCCCCATTCGAGTGGGTATGGTCTGGTGATACATCACCCCCCATCTGGTGTTGGGTATACCACCACCCCCAATCGAGGGGGTAAGATTAGATAGCACAATTCACCCCACCATTGGAGTGGAGCATACCACCACCCCCGGTGGAGGGGGTTAGATAGGGCAGTACAGATTTACCCCCCTTTCGGGGGTAGTGGTCATCTCCACCCCCGTTAGAGGGGGCCAGTATGTTTTTACCCCACCATTAGCGTGGAGCTTACCACCACACCCATTGGAGGGGGTTAGATATGGTGATACCCCACCATTGGTGTTGGGTTTACCACCACCCCCATCCGAGGGGGTTAGATAGGGCAGTACAATTTTACCCCACCATTGGCGTTGAGTATACCACCACCCCCGTTGGAGGGGGTTAGATAAGGTAATACCCCCCTTGCGAGGGTAGTGGTCACCTCCACCCCCAAAAGTAGGATATTTCGCGTTTTGGGGTATTATACCCTAAAATTTTGATGCCTCACATAGCCCCCACAGAGCCTCTCAGGTACGGGGGGGTACGCACCCCCCACCCGATATTTCTTTCCCAAAAACAAGGTTATACCTTCCCAAAAACAATGATTACCACCTATGGGGGGTTCCAAGCCTCCGGTTGCTAGTGGGTCTAGCTTGCCCCACAGATAGCGTATACGTATAAGGTATGTTGACCCACAAAATCCACCCCCCACTAGAATCGTCCCCTAGGGGTGTTAAAACGGATGCACCCCCTCCAGTGGGCGGGCACATACCCCCCGCTAGAATCGCGACGAAATGCAGCATAACTCCCCACCATTGGGGCAACCACACCCCCCGTATGCTACCCCAGGCGTATACCCCACCATTGGGGCGAGCATACCCCCCACCCCACGCACCACCCATGACTCCCCCCCGATGAGGGATGGCCATACCCCCCGCTCACGCCTACGCTGGCATGATGCCTGACTCCCCCACCATTGGGTCAACCATACCCCCCGCATATTCCGATGGGGGGTTTTATAAACCCGGTTGGGGGGGGCCGGGGTCCGTAAAAAGAGTAGGTGGTCCAGGCGAGCTTCTCCATCTTTTAAAATTAAGTCCGTTTATTTAGTGGTCATTTCCTTTTTTGAGAGGTATAATAGAATATGACACATTATACCACCATCGAAGCATTCCGAAGTAAATTTTCTGGAATCCCAGGCGTCTATCTCCTAAAGGTAACTAATAGCCCCTCCGAGAAGCCCTATTTGGGCTCGTCTTATGATATAGGTAGTAGAGTCCGAAACCGAAGATATAACTATGCCGCATTATTTGCTCAATGTAAAGATGCTAAAGAAGCAGCGACTCTGGAAGGCAAAGAGTTGGTAGCCAATAGAGACCTATACTCAAACAAGACGATTCCTTCTGAACCCCCTAAGCTAACCGCATATATCCGCAGGGTGTTATCGAAAAATAACCTGGAGCCTTTAGGAGAGACAGGCTGTTTAACAATCCCAGGAAAGAAACCGTACCGTGATGGCTATCTATACATAAGCGGCAAGTTGGCCCATAGAGTATCTTATTTTTTACATACTGAGGAATGGCCTCTTGGGCTTGTGATTAGACATAGATGTAACAATAAAACATGTGTGAATCCTGAGCATTTACTTGTCGGCTCTACAAAAGATAATATGGAAGACTGGAAGAAGTCAGAAGGTTATAAGAAAGCCATGAAAAAAAGAGAAGGTGTCGCCAACAATAGAAAGTCTCAGTTAGAACCTTATTTAGAAGACATACTTGAAATGAGACGGAAGGGAATGAAGTATCGTGAAATAGCCCCTTTGTATGGAGTTAAGGATTCTTCTGTGTATAATTTCTTAAAAAAGAAAGGTCTTAGCACAAAATACGGGAGACAAAAAATATTTCTTGAGTTTGACGGAGAAAGAAAAACCTTAAAGGAATGGGCGAGAGACCCAAGATGTAAAGTATGCGACACTACTCTTAAAAAAAGAAAAGAGTTAGGAATGAATGATGCGGAATGTATACTTACCCCACCAACATCAAACAACAATAAAAAGAAAAGAATTGACTCGCCAAAAAAATTAGCAGAGGGAATATCTCCAAGTATATATGTATCAAGAATCAATAATGGATGGACAGAAGAAGATGCGGCAGAAGTGCCCCATGGATACACAAGAAAATCATGGAAAAGAAAAAAGGAGTTAGATAAGATGTTTCCGAATGGCATACCATTAGAGTAGTCTCTTTTGATACCCCCAGTTCCTCAGCCTCTCCAACGGACTCTCCTCATAGTAACTGAAATCGAACGGAAATCGCTCTCTCATCCAGGCGTCGAGGTTCGCCATGACTTCCCCTTCCGTCTCAATGGGCCTCTTACTGTTCCCATTAATCCTGGGAATCTCCTCACCCTTTATCTCAATCCCTATTTTGGCTAAGAGAGGAGGTAGGTCGTCGGCTATACGTTCGAGACGAACTACGTCTCTCACAATTAGCTCCCCTGCTTCGTCATGGAACATATTTTTGTAAGAGTACCCCTTATACCACTTCTTGGCAAAGGCGGTCAACGAGTAGAAGTTGGTAGGTCCATTTGCTTCACCTGTCTTTACACTCTTCTCATAATACCACCAGCTTAGTAACCTGTCAAGGGGATACCGTATAGAGCCGAACACGGTCCATTCCTCCATGCGAAGGTGAAACCCCAGTCGTTTGTAAGACTCAATCCCGGCGTGCTTGCCGATACCTTGTGACTGTCCGAGACTGAAGCCTCCCTTGAGTAGTTGGCCCCGAGTATACTTGACATGCTCCGTATGAGGAAAGAGATATTCAGAGATGGTATTCCCACCCGTTTTTTGTGGGTGAACATACACAAACTTATGAGAGTTCGAGAACATCGTTATATTTCCTTAGCATGTCAGGGTATCGTTCTTTAATATCATTGATTCGTTCGGCGTGCCAGTGACGGTGCCACATCTTATTCCTAGAAGTATCCATAGGCCTTATCCCACCCATGTTCTTCACCATCTCGACATCGGTCTCGTCGAAGTATTCGTGACACTCTGAGAACGGGCGTTTAATTGTGAGACTCAACTTTTCGGCTATACGTTTCTGCTGTACATCGGGCTGGTTAACTAGCTTATCGTAACTAACAACAGTCATCGACTCACTCATACATAAGGCTATGTCTGCCATGTGATTCCACACTTCCGGTGGGGTACAATAAGTCCCCCTCGTTGATGGATGCTCTGACACCAGAACATCATAGGGGTGGCGAATCATAAAGAGGACAGCTAAGTCGCTGTCAAGTAGATACTTTTGCATCCGTTTGAGAGGGATGGCGAGACACTTGCCGAGGAGAATTTTTGGGGGTGTTATGAACTTTTTTTCGGGGAACTTCTCGCCCGGTAGAGCCCGTATATTAAAAAAGCCGGTGGACATGAGCATCTTAAAGACACTCGTGCCTGACCGGCCTGCTCCTGTTATTAATATCCGTTTCTTAGTGTGTGTAGGGGGTTTTGTAGAATTCATTTTTAATGAGGAAGTCCCACACGTCATCGCCAACAATACTCATCACGTTAAGATAGCACATTCTTATCTCTTCATTCGCCTCCTCAAACTTCATGCGGGCGGGCGAACCTAACGTCATTTGAATATCTTGGAATTTTTTGTGGTATTTCTCTATATCCTTTCCGTTTCCATCGAGTAGTGCCTGTTGGTAGTTGGCCCCTGCTCGCTTCAGTCGATACTCTAGTTTTAGCTTGATTTGATTTGCCATGGCGTGTCTCTCTCCCCTTAAGAGTGATGATAGTGTGATACCCCACTATATTATACGCCTGGAGTTGCGACTTTCGATTGTAGTTGCCACTTTCCTTCTTCTTGTTTAAAGTTTATATATTCTGGACGATTGATGATTAATCTCTGTTCTGTTCGTGAGGGGCTCCAGAACCCCTTACTTGGAATAGGCGTGTATATTTTGATAGCTTTATCTGATAAATAAACAGCCCACCAGCAAAATGAACTTGTGGACTGAACCACTTTTGTAAACCTTTTTATTTTTTGAATTGCAGAAAGTTCGTTTTCTGTTCCTATACACTCAGCATTGTACTTCTTAAAGAAGCCTCTTACCTCGTCATCTAAGTCAACCGGGTGGCCACACAAATATACCTTTTTGTAGTTATCAACCTCTAAAACCTTTTCATACCAAGAGAAAGGCAGTATTGAATCGTTGGGAGCAAAGTCGCTTCTTCTAATGTGGAATACAATGTCTTCTTCATCTGGGGTCCAGTCTGTTTCTGGAATATGATACCAGTGCTTAAGTCTATTCCTGTAACATTCGTAGTAGTCAGCCACTTGAAAAAATCCATCAAGGTGAATCTTATCAATATGACTAGAGATAGAAACTATTTCATTAAAATCAAAGTCTTGTCTTATATTAACGACTGGGATAAAGTAAGACATATCTCTTACTCTGTTTTCTGGTATGTGACTCATGCAGTTTTTAAACAAGTCTCTATTTCTTCCCTGGTAGGGAGCGAGACCTATTCCTGTTTCTTCTGCTATTATAAGAGCGATACCATACTGAAAGAGGTTATTACCAAGTCGCCCCTTATAGTGTATATCAATTGACATTGTGGCGAAGTGTCGAGCGTCTCTTAATAGTCACGCTTAATCTCCTTTAGCTTTTCAAGGTTGTCGGAGGCGTTTGCCATCTTGGTCTGCAACTCCTCCATGTCTTCATAACACCTACTCAAAGCTTCGTCAACCTCCATCAACACAGGCGTAATCATACCAAGTAACCCTTGAGGACTATGAAAGCATCCGTCTGTTCCTAACGAGGCAAAGTAGTGCCCACAAAGCGGGCAGGCGTATATCTTGTCGGTGCTATTTTTCATTAGTATAATCTTTCATATATTTCTTGAATTTCTCGTGAGAGATTTCGTTATCTTCCTCACTAAACCCAATCCAAGTAGTTCTGGCAGGAAACACCCTTCTAATACCATTCTCATCTGACTCAAAGCACAGACTCCAACCAAAGGCATGTAGGGTCATATTAATAAACCAACCTAAGCCACTGTCCCGAAACTCTTCCCACGTTTTCTCTTCATAGTTCTTACTCATGTTACTTGTCCTTTTTCTCACTAGGAGGGTTTACCTCAGACACCTTGCTACGTTCCACCAATCTCTTGATTTCCTCTTGTTCGAGATACTCAGCACCACCGGGCCAGAGGTCAGGATTGACGTAAGCCGGTTCACCGTAGCAGTTTACGTTCGGTTGTTTATCAGGCCAGTCAGCAGGGGTGTACTTAATCTCACCATTAAAGCCGACAACAGTCCTAGTGGTTTCTAGTTCACACACTCCGCGACCGGGTCTCTTCCTAATCTTGAGCTTCTGTCTCTTCTTACGCCAAGACTCCATAGTGATTGTTCTTCCTACCAATTCACTGAGCTTACGGGCACCATCATTATCAGTAAGTCTTTGTGCATTTTCTTTCAAGAATGCGATTTCTACTTCATTCCAAACTTTGTTCATTTGACATTTTCCTTTCTCTATGTGTATAATAGGGTGTGATTGGTAACTTTTATACACAGGAGACTTTATGAATTCCAACCAAAATGTGGTCCCTAGCAAATTATACACCACAGAAGCGGCGAACAGCCAAAAGCAGACAAAAGATGAATTAGAGCAAGAAGACCCATCGAAGGAAGATGGACTAGATGTTCTTCTCGGCTCTAAAAAAGAGGATGGCGACAATTCCAACAGCAATGCTTAATAATATTCCTGAAGGATATACTGAAGAAGAAGTGATGGACACCATCACTGAGGTCATCAGAATGTTTGCAGGCAAGTTTACCTTCGGCACATACGATGTAGAAGATATTAGTCAGGAAGCATGGATTTTCGCACTGAATGTGCTGGATAAATATGATGCAACTCGCGGGGCTTCGCTCCGCACTTTTCTAGTAACCCATATCCGCAACCGTCTCATCTCCCTAAAAAGAGACAAATGGTATCGTCCCGAACCCAAAGATATTTCCGAAGAAAAACGCGAGAAGTGGCGTGAGAGAAACTCCTTAAAAAGAAACATCGCCCAACCCTTCGCTATGGAGAGTAACTATGAAAACACTGATAAGTTTAACTTTGTTGACCACATTCAACGTTCAGAGATTTTTGACATTATTGACAGGGAGTTGCCAGTTGAGTTTAGACGTGATTTTATATCTTTTCTTGACGGTGTAACAGTCCCCAAGCCCCGGCGTGATAAATTAATCGACAAAATTAAGGAGATACTCAACCATGACGAAGAAGGGTAGAATAGGGGCAGACGAGAAGAGTCGGATAGAATCTTATCTAGCTACTGAATCCGACAAAGACATCGCAAAGAGATTTGATAGGACGGTTTTGGCCGTCGAGAGAATCCGAGCGGAAAGCAAGGCAGTCGAGAGTAATCCTGCCCCCTCTAATAATTATGTAGCAGTTCTTCACACCCGTTATTTTTGGAATGCCGTACAGAGACAGCTTATTAGCTCTGACGAGAAGAGGTATTTCGAACAGTCTTGGGCAGCACTATATGAACAGTTTGTTGGTAGTGATGTAGCTCATACTGATGAAATGATGATTAAAGACCTTATCATGCTGGACATTCAGTTGAACCGAGCCCTGGAAGACCGTAGTAGTCTATCAACTGATATTGAGAGGCTGAGAGGCGATTTGGAGAAGGCCTACCGAATTGAAGATGTCGGTGAGAAGACAGAGAAGGTGTCGAACATAAATCGTACCATCTCCCAGTGTGTTGCTGCTATGGAGACCGCTACCAAGATGGGTAATGACCTTCAAGGTAAGAAGGATAAGAAGTTCGAGCAGTTGAAGGGTACTCGTGACCAGCGATTTAAAACCGAACAGCAAAGCAAGGTTAACTTCTTTGAGAGAATCAAATATTTAGACGAGAAGAAACAGAGAGACGAACAGGGTCGCCGTAACGAGCTAATTAAGCTTTCAGCCCTTAAGTTCCAAGAGGGGTTTGAGGTAGACCATGAGTTTGAAGATGGAGAGTACGACAAGGTTTTCCTAACACCCGAAGCGGTAGAGAGGGATAGAGAACGTCATGCAGAAATATCAGAAGAAGAGACAGTACGTGTTGGTGAAGAGAGCGAAGCTCCGTCTTCTCCAGACGAAACTGAAGCTGTGTAAAGATAGATACGATAAGGCATTCCAGAAGGGGTTCTTGACTGGCTTATGTGTTGCAGGAGTAATATGGCTAGTCTCGTTCATAATGATAATATAAAGGAAAACGAATGTTTAAGTGGAAAGTGATTAAGGAACTTATTAAGTATTGGTTCTATAGCAAACAAAGACCCGAGAAGGTTAAGGAGCCAGAAGTAACAGAAGAGGTTATTGAAAAATACGAAAGTCGTGCAGGGTATTACTACGACAGGTCTGACAGGTTTCAAAAGACAGTAAAAGAAAGAAAACTGAAGGCGTCTGGTGGTGTCTTTGAGGAAGCACTTATTATCGAAGACATGGAAAAGGCATTTTCGGAAATATTAGCTACTCCTCAAATAGTTAAGGTTATTCATCGTGACGAATCAGGGTGTAAAACCTACCATGAGGATAAAAGAATAGCAGAGAGAAAGAAAAGGAGAGAAGAGTTGGTTATTTGTACACCAATAATACCAACTTCATTTGAGTCCGAAGAGGACAAATCAAACTTACAGCCTTTATGGGCTAAGGAAAATCTACACAAAGGAAAAAAATATGACAGAGCGTAAGGTAGCAATTATTTGGGGATGTGGCGGTCAAGACGGTTCTTACCTAAGTGAGTTCCTACTTGAAAAAGGATATACAGTAATAGGTGTCGTCCGAAGAACAAGTACTGACAACACACAAAGACTAAAGCACATCCTAGACAACCCCAATTTTAAGTTGGTCGAGGGCGATTTAGTGGATGCCAAGAGCGTATCCCAGATTATAGCCGAACACCAACCACAGGAAGTCTACAATCTTGCCGCACAGAGTCATGTGGGCACTTCATTTAAACAACCGACTCTCACTCACGAAGTCAACGCGAACGGCACATTCAACGTTCTGGACGCTGTAAAGGAGCATTCGCCACACAGTCGCGTCTACCAAGCTTCTACTTCAGAGATGTTCGGCAGTAATATGAAGGAACGCCATAGTCTTAATGAGAACCAAGGGGAAATACCAAATAGTCCACCTGAATATACTACGGAGTACTACCAAGATGAAACTACAGAATTCCATCCCAATTCACCCTATGCCATCGCTAAGCTTGCCGCTCATAATGCTGTTCGTATGTATCGTGAAGGTTATGGTCTTTTCGCGTGTAGTGGTATCTTATTTAACCATGAGTCGCCACGACGAGGAGAGAAGTTTGTAACCCGTAAGGTTACTATGTGGATTGCCAAGTTTAAAGAGTGGAACAATAATGGACAGGGTCTTTCTGGAGATAAGGACATGCTGTATAACTCAGTGGCTAATGAAGAAGGTTTTCCTAAACTTCGGCTTGGTAACCTAGATGCTCGTAGAGACTGGGGACATGCCCGAGACTATATCCGTGGTATGTGGATGATGTTACAACAAGAGACTCCTGATGACTATGTATTAGCAACAGGTAAAACGTTCAGTATCCGCGACCTACTAGATGTCGCGTTCAAGGAGATTGGCATTGAAGATTGGACTGACTACGTGGTAGTTGACCCAGAATTCTTTCGGCCTTTCGATGTAGAATACCTACTTGGAGACGCCTCCAAGGCAAAGAGGGAACTTGGGTGGGAGCCTGAGATTCAGTTTGAAGAATTAGTGAAAGAGATGGTCGATGAAGACTACAAAAAAATACTCAGTTATTCGTGACACTAGAGAGAAGACCGAACAAGGGTGGTTCTTCTACAAGACTGATAAGTGTGCGGGGATGAAAACTCAAAAGTTGGAGGTGGGTGATTACACCCTTGAGGGCTTTGAGGATATATTTACAATAGAACGAAAAGGTGCTATTTCTGAGTTTGCTGCTAACCTAGCTAAACACAGTACCAGATTCTACAAAGAGATGGAGCGTGGCTCTCATCTTAAACACATCTGGCTTGTCCTTGAGTTTGACATGGGGAAATTCTTGAAGTATCCTAAGATACCCGAGATTCCTCGTGCCGCAGCTAATATGATACGGTTCAAGGGTTATGCTGCTCTCAGTAAGACCCTCGAACTACAAGTTAAATTTCCAAATGTTCATGTTTTATTCGTTGGTGAAGACGACGGACTAAGTGTGGCTGGTAGTATATTCAAAAGGATGGTCGAGCAGTATGGCAAAGTTGTTGATTCCAAAGATAGCACCGATAGTTAGTGCGGATATTGTCAATGACCCCAATAACCTAGAAAGATTCCTTGATGAATACTACTTGGGGTTAGGCGATACCAGAAAACTAAAGATTGATAATCCACTAATGGATAAGTCATGGCATCAGTCCCCGATTGATGAAATGATTGACTTCATGCGACAGCCGGAAAACTTCTGGTATACATGTAAGTGGCTATTCAATATAAACTTACACCCTGTTCAGATTGCTATCTTGCAAGAATTTTGGCAGCGTAAGTTCCCAATGTTTATCGCTACTCGTGGTGGTGGTAAAACATTCCTCCTAGCCTTGTACTCTGTGCTTAGGGCTATCTTTGAGCCTGGGGCTAAGGTTGTTGTGGTTGGTGCTGCATTCCGTCAGTCTAAGCTTCTGTTTGAATACATGGAAACCCTGTGGCGTAACAGTCCCATCTTCCGTAACATTGTGGGCGATGGAAAACACCAGGGACCAAAGAGAGACATCGACAGGTGTATCTTCTACATCGGCTCCAGTATTATCTCTGCTATTCCTCTCGGTGATGGTTCTAAGATTCGTGGTTTACGTGCTAACTATATCGTGGCTGACGAATTTGCATCCATTCCACAAGAGATTTTCGAAATTGTTATTAAGGGTTTCGGTTCGGTACAATTAGACCCTGTTACTAAGGTTATTGACCAAGGGCGAATTGAGGCCCTTAAGATGCTTGGTATGTATAGGGAAGCTGAGGATGCTGAAGAAGAACTCCCGATGGGTAACCAGAATATTATTTCTGGGACAGCTTATTATGGTTTCAATCACTTCCATGATTATTTTGTTCGTTATCGCAATATTATCAATAGCGGTGGAGACGAAAGAAAACTGCAAGAGATTCTACAGGGACAAGTGCCAGAAGAGTTTGATTGGAAACAATACTCTATCATCCGTCTGGATGTTAATAGTATGCCTAAGGGCTTCATGGATATGGGTCAAATCTCTCAGGCTAAGGCTCTGTATCACTCTTCCTACTATCTAATGGAGTATGCAGCATGTTTCGCTAAGGATTCTAACGGGTTCTTTAAACGCTCCCTCGTCGAGAGTTGCGTGTGTAGCAAGGATATGCTTATTGGAACGGGCGAAACCATTAAGCCGTTCTCTGCGGTTACATCAGGTAATCCAAATGTTAAATATGTATATGGCTTGGACCCTGCATCTGAAAATGACAACTTCTCTTTAGTCATCCTAGAGGTAAGCCCTGGACACCGAAAGATTGTCTACTCGTGGTCCGTGACTCGACAAGAGCTTAGAAAGAGAATGAAGAATACTGGAGAAGCTACTAATCAATCTTACTATAACTACTGTGCCCGTAAGATTAGAAACCTCATGAAGGTATTCCCAACTGACCATATCGCGATTGATGCACAAGGTGGTGGTATTGCTATCATGGAAGCATTACACGATACAAAGCTTTTGGAAGAGGGTGAGGTTATGATATGGCCTTATCGTTGCGAGGGGACACCTGGAGAAAAAGACCCGTTCTGGTGGGAGAAAGAAAAGAAGCCTACAGACGGAGAACCGGGACTTCATATTCTTCATATGGTCCAGTTCGCTAATGCTAACTTTAACTCAGAAGCCAATCACAACCTTAGAAAAGACCTAGAGAATAAAGTTATCTTGTTTCCGTGGTTCGACTCTGCGACAGTGGGTGATGCTATTGCTCAAGATAGTATTGCTAACAAAACCTACGACACGCTGGAAGATTGTGTTATGGAAATCGAAGCAATTAAAGATGAGCTTGCAATTATCGAACATACGCAAACTCCAGCAGGTAGGGATAAGTGGGACACGCCCGAAGTTCCGGCACCCGGTGGTAAGAAGTCCCGCCTCCGCAAGGATAGGTACAGTGCCCTTGTTATAGCTAATCAGGTGGCACATGTTATGGATTGGAAGCTGGAAGGACAGCCACATAATTTTGTGGGAGGGTTCGTTGGGCAACAAAGCGTATCGAGAGGGGTGACTGGTCAGTTATATACTGGACCCGCCCATATTGTTTCTGGAATGAATAAGCGGTCATATGGGAAGGGTGTTCATCGGCAATAGTATTATTTGGCGTATAATACCATTGTAAACCCATAACCAATACAATTACTATCAAGGGCGACCTAAACATATGGAAACAAACGACTTATCTCAAAAATCGAAGGTTGCGGTTGCCGTATTTAATCCCAACAGTGAGAATGGCATTCAGATTGCCCAGAACGCATTGACCCAAGCCGTGGGGTCGTACACTGGTGTCGCAGCGGGTGACAGGATGCACTTTGCTAGTGCTGATAGGACTTTATTTGAGGATGTGTCTACGAACATCAGTGTGCGTAACGAATTCACTCGTAAGTCCTATGAATCGTTTCGGCCATCAGAGAGTGTCCCGGTAAAGCCGAAAGACATCATGTCCTTTTCAAATCAGGCCTACAGGAGAGTGGGCTTGGTTCGTAATATTGTGGACCTCATGGGCGACTTTACTGTACAGGGTGTTAACATAGTTCACCCAGATAAGAAACAACAGAAGTTGTATAGAGCGTGGTGGAAGAAAGTTCGTGGTAAGCATGTTTCAGAACGTTTTGCTAACTATTTATACAGGTTAGGAAATGTGGTGGTTCAGCGATGGACAGCTAAGTTGGGCAAAAAAGCTAAGAAGCTAATGTCTGCAATGGGTGCCAAATTAGAGGCCACAGAAGAACTAGATGCTCCTCTACAGACTAGAAAGGGTGTAATCCCCAGTCGCTACAACTTTTTAAACCCGATGACCATAGAGATTGCTGGTGGGGCACTAGGACAATTTGTGGGCGAGCAAGTTATCGCCTTGGCTCTGCCTGCCAACCTGAGAAATCAGATTCTACACCCTCGTGATGAACTAGAGCGTGCGTTAGTGGCGAAGATTCCTAATGATATTCGTGTAGCAGCACAGAGCGGTAAGCAGTTCTATATTCTTGATGGAGATAAAATTGTAGTATCTCACTACAAAAAGGACGACTGGCAAACGTGGGCAGACCCTATCGCCTATGCCGCCATGGATGACCTTATCCTGCTAGAGAAGATGAAACTGGCAGACCTCGCAGCACTCGACGGTGCTATCTCTCAAGTCCGTGTTTGGACACTTGGTGACCTAGACCAAGGCATTATTCCTACAGATGAAGCTATTAACAAACTAGCCGACATCCTTCTAAGTAACCCCGGTGGTGGAGCCTTTGACCTTATTTGGGGTCCAGACCTCAAGGTCGATAGCGTGAAGACAGATGTTCATCAGTTTCTCGGCTCTACTAAGTACGAGCCTGTGCTAAACTCTCTATACGAAACGTTTGGTGTTCCAGGTACTCTAACTGGTAATAGCAGCATGAGTGGTACTACTAATAACTTCATCTCTATGCAAACACTTGTGGAGAGACTGAACTATGGACGTGGTATTTTGACTGCATTCTGGGAGCAGGAGATTGAGTTGTTCCGACAGGCAATGGGCCTAAAACCAGGGGCTAAAGTGGTATTTGACCAAATGACGTTGACTGATAAAGCCGCAGAGAAGGGTCTACTTAAGAGTCTGTATGAGATAGACCTTATTAGTGATGAAACCTTGTTGGAGCGATTTGGAGAGGATGATGCAGTCGAAATGATTCGTAAGAAGAGAGAGAAGAAAGAACGTGAGTCTGGTAAGCGTAATCCTAAGGCTGGTGCCTTCTTTACTGCTGAGAAAGAACATGAGTATACTAAGATGGCATTGCAGCGAGGTTATATTAATCCAGAAGATGCTGGACTAGAAGACTTAACCCCTGACAAGAAATCTCCATTCGACCGACAGCTTGAAACGATGATACAGAAGAATGCTCAATCAGGTAAGCCTGGAGACCCCTCTAAGAAGGTTCCTGGCAAAAACGGACGACCAGCCGGAAAGAAGGATGGCCCCGGTGGACGCAAGGAGCGTAGCTTCAAGGTGAGAACCGCTGCTGATTCTATAGAGGATACAGCGTCCTTCCTTACACAAATGACGTGGGCTAAGCAAGTTCAAGATGTTATAGCCGACAAGGTCAATCCTGTTATGCTTTCCCACTTCGGTAAAGACAGCATGAGAAGCCTATCTAAGAAGGAGACGGCAGCGGCAGAACGCATGAAGTTTAAGGTACTGGCCAGCCTGAGCCCTTTTGAAGAAGTAACAGATGATGTAATTGCTAGAATAGCAGCAAATAATAAACCCCTTCCACTAATCTTTAACAAGTGCCACAGTGCTTTCGTGTCCCAGCTAAAGAAGAATAATGGACGTGAGCCAAATATCGACGAAATGCGTTCGGTACAAGCTGCGGTGTATTCTTTATTGTGGGAACAAGTTAACTAAGGAGAAACAATGGCGATTATTAACGTAGCGTATGATACTAAATCTAAACAATTAGACGTGGATGTCAACGGTGAAAGATTGAAGAATGTCAATCATGTTTCCGTGTGGAGAAGCCACGATGAGGCCGATAACCAGAATTTCGTAGAAGTTTCTGTAGAAACGGCGGAAGTCAATGTGGACGAAGAACTTGCGAAACGAGTGGTTTTCTTCTCTGCTGGCTCAAATGAGGCCGAAAAGGCGATTGCCGATGGTAGTGCAATTACCTCAGATAAGCTTCCAGGTCTAGTGGGTATTGCTGAGGTAGACCCTGTGGACGAAGAGATAAACCAGTTTTTAAGAGGAAAACTGGGCTATTAATATTTTTTGGTGTATAACTAATACGAAGGGACAGTTTTAATGCATAGAGCAATAGCTACTTATGCAGCCGAGCGTGATGCTGGGTTGACTAACATAATACAAGAAAAAAGTTCCATTGCAATAGCTTGTCCAGTAACAGTCGATGAGCGAATTCTGAGTGCGGTCGCAAGTACCAGCCATGAAGAATCAGCTAAAAAATGGGCTAAGGTAGCACATGCTACTAATAAGGGTCAGTATGACTTACACTATCTTCATACTATTTTGACCACAACTGGTTGGAATAAGAATGATGATGTGTTTGATAGAGAAGAGACTTGGGCGGCTAGATTGACGCCAGAAGATAAGCCTTTTAACTTTCAGCATAACCCTAGGCACATTCTCGGCCATATTACTGGATGCTGCGGGGTTGATGACAACTATAGTCTGATACCTAACAATACAGTTATTGATGACCTTCCTGATAAGTTCCACCTTCTCACAAGTGCGGTACTCTATAAACATCTAAGTTGTAGAGATGAAACACTTGAAGATGAGACGGCGGAAATGTTACAAGAGATTGCCGCTGGTAAGTGGATGGTCTCAATGGAAGTGTTGTTCTCTAACTTTGATTACGCAGTCACAGCCCCAGATGGACTAAGTCACGTCGTTGCCCGCTCTAACGACAGTGCGTTTTTAACCAAGCATTTGAGAGCTTACGGCGGTAATGGCGAATACGAAGGCCACCGTGTAGGAAGAATGATGCGAAACCTCGCCTTTAGCGGAAAAGGTTTGGTAGATGACCCAGGTAATCCTGAAAGTCACATCTTAAATGATGTTTCAAGGTTCGAAGGGATAGTGGCCTCTTTCAACGAAAAAGATGGTTTAATCGTTCCGCAGTCGAAAATCATAATTAACTCAAACACAAAGAAGGAGACCAGTATGGCCGACACGATTACTAGTGTTGTCACTGACGCTCAATGGCAAGACGCTCAGCGTGCAATTGCTGAACTTCGCGACCGACTTGATAAAGCCGGTGAAGAGAAGATTCAAGCTGAGTACGCGACTCTTCGCTCTGAGATTGAAGCTCTTACGTCCACCATTGCAGAGAAGGATACTGAAATCAGTAATCTTCGAAGTGCAAAGGCTGAGGCTGAAAAAGCTACCGAGTCTGCTACCGCAGACCATGACAAAACCAAAAGCGAACTTTCCACAGCTTCCGAGAAGCTTGAAGAGATTGCTGCAACTTCCGCAAAGACTGAGCGAGTTTCTCAACTAGTCGATAAGGGTGTTGATAAGGCAGACGCAGAACAGATGGCTGAAAAGTTCTCTGGCGTCGATGACGAAATTTTCGCGGAATTTGTTAGCACGCAAGCTGACCTTGTTGAGGCCCGTGGGAAGTTCGACAAAGATAAGTTTAAGAAGAAAGGCAAAGGCAAAGACGAAGACAAAAAAGACGAAAAAGCTGATGCGTCTTCTGAAGAAGAAGAAGGTGATGAAGCTTCCGCTGCATCTGCCCTCGAAAATGGCGAAGAGGAAGATGGTATCGACCTTTCCGCTGCAAGTTCAGAACAGGACGATGAAGACGCTGAATTGATGGCTTCAATGGCCAGCACTTTTGGGTCTATGCTTAGTCCTTCTGACGGTCCCGAAGAAGACAGCAAGTAATTGCCGATTCTTTTTTATTCACTCACTTAACAACCTAACGGAGGTTAAACACAATGGCACTCAAAGGTGACCGCTACGAGGGAATCACTGATATTGCTTGGCACATGAATGAAGTTGCCGAGCGTGGTGGTATCGCAACCCTCTCTACCGCTGGCTCTGGAGCAGCTATGGACCAAAGTCAAAACTTGGCCACATACGCAGCTAATCCATCCGGTGCAGTTCCGCTTGGTATCCTTCTGAACGACATGGTCAACAAAGACCTGACTCGTACCAAGATTAATGAACACAAGAATGAACATCAGAAGGGTGGAAAGGTAACGCTTCTTAAGGAAGGTTACGTTGTCACCAATATGGTTCGACCTGACATCGTCGCTGCCCCTGTGGGAAGCGAAACTTGTTTTGTCGGTCCTTCCGGTTTACTTGATACGGCAGAAGCCAATGGTGCTTTCCCAATTGGGGAATTCCAAGGCGTTGCAGACGAAGACGGCTATACTAAGGTCTACGTCAAACTGCCTACCTCTGGCCCACGTCCAACATTGGCGTAATTAACAAAAGGAGACTAAACACAATGGCTACTATTAAGCCTACTCAAGCTATGACCGACTTGCTCGTGCGTAGTGGAAGTACTAACGAAGAAATCTCCCTGGCTGCAACTCGCAAATTGGCCGTCGCGTTGACGACTCCTCTACGCCAGGGTGTTCTTGCCGGTGATATTACCGGGAATATTTTTGAGCGAATCGGTTTGGTTCCAGGCTCCCCGCCTGAGTTCCCACTCGACTTCCTCGCTCCAGGCACCGAGAAAGATTTCGTTGCTTACACCATTCCTAACCACGGTCGAATTCCAGAACGTAACGTCGAAGGCGATTACGTCATGGTTCCAACCTACGAAGTAGGTGCGTCCATTGACTGGATTCTGCGTTACGCTCGTAATGCTCGTTGGGATGTTGTGGCTCGTGCTTTGCAAGTGCTTCAGGCATCTTTCGTCAAGAAGACGAATGACGACGCTTGGCATACCATTATGGCTGCTGGCGTTGACCGTAACATCGTGGTCTTTGACTCCGATGCTTCCGCTGGTCAGTTCACCAAGCGAATCGTTAGCTTGATGAAGACTGTCATGCGTCGTAATGGTGGTGGTAACTCCACTAGCCAAAACCGTGGTAAGCTCACGGACATGTACCTCAGCCCAGAAGGTGTCGAAGACATCCGTAACTGGGGTGTTGACCAAGTTGATGAGATTACTCGTAATCGCATCTTCAATGCAGCCGATGGTACGCTAAACCGTATCTTCCAGGTTAACCTGCATGACCTTGACGAACTTGGCGAAGGTCAAGAGTATCAAAACTTCTTCACCAATGAGCTTTCCGGTTCATTGCAAGGTAGTGACCTTGAATTGGTTGTTGGCCTGGACTTGTCCACCAATGACTCCTTCGTCATGCCTGTGGTTGAAGACGTTCAAGTGTTCACCGACAACATGCTGCACCGTCAGCGTCGTGCCGGGTTCTACGCTTGGGCAGAACACGGATTCGGTATCTTGGACAACCGTCGAGTCATCCTCGGCAGCTTCTAAGAGAAGTTTCTTAAAAGTCGAAAGTCAAAGGAAAGGTCGGAGCAATCCGGCCTTTTCTTTTGTCTTAACAATCAAACTTGGAGAGAGCATGTCTTGGCAAACCGAAATGGTGACTATCCTTCGTTCCGTTGTGGGTGATATTACCACTCCTTACGAGTTCAATGATACCTCACTGCAACAACTAATAGTATCTTCTGGTCAACTCATGATACAAGAGGTAGACTTCTCTAAGTCTTATACCTTTGACCATACCACTCCCGACATTACGCCAGACCCGACAGATGCCACTCGCGATGAAGCGTTTGTAAATCTTGTGGTCCTTAAGGCGGCGTGTCTTCTTGGACAGGGAGAATGGAGACGTAAATCCAGGCAAGGATTTGTCGTTAAGGACGATGTCTCCTCAATTGATGGCCGAACAGCAAGCACAGATACCAAAGCGTGGGCAGAAGACCTATGTGATAAGTATGCTCGTGCTGTATTAGAATACAAGATGGGTAATTCTAAACCGGGTACTTCTATCATCGGTCCACATAATGCTGATTTTACTCATACAACCTCAGCAGTAAA
>Ga0208012_1000017_pt1 | contig 75056 bp, 107 predicted proteins | sample 15BtaG_FD_184090 | JGI IMG/M metagenome (GOLD analysis project Ga0208012, IMG submission 184090) | Marine viral communities from the Subarctic Pacific Ocean - 15B_ETSP_OMZ_AT15312_CsCl metaG (SPAdes) (version 2) | ecosystem: Environmental > Aquatic > Marine > Oceanic | place: Pacific Ocean... | reverse complement strand
ATCCACGCCCATCGCACGTTAACTAATAGCCAGCGAAAAATGACCCTTTTCGTCGCTGTCTCACTCAATATAAACGAGTCGCACCATAACGTATAGCCAGCCAAAATCCAGCCAAGGAGAATAGGAGTGTCTCCCCCAACCCACTAAGATCGCACGTTAACTAATAGCCAGCCAAAATCGGCTAAAGTATGTGTTGACAATGGTCGATAATATGGTATAATGGAGGTATGCTTACTAGACTACTACTGTGAATTGGACCCAAATTAAGGATAACTAATCATGTTTAAGATCACCGTCGAGGCTACGTGTAAAAAGTCGAAAGAACAAATTGATAACCTGTTAATGCACCTGTGTTATGGGTTAACTGATGAGAATGCTCTGAAGCTGGAAACTAAGGGTTTTGAGTGGAATGGGCACAGTGGCGGCGACGATGCGTATTTTGGGCTGATGGACAAGAGGGTTTGTGTTGAGAGGGTTAATTAGACATGGAAAGAAGCGATGAAAAGAAGAGCACTGCTGCAATCGTTCGTAGGACTGTTTACAGCCTTGAAAGTGATGCCCACGACTACGGCAGATCCACCGTGTGTTGTGAAGTCGCCGGGAAAGGCGGCTATCACGTTTGATCAGAACGGGGACGCTACGTTCACCGGCGACCTGATTTACGGCGACGGTCAAATTCTGGATCTGTACAGCATAGGTCAATTCGAGATCAGGATCTTGGAATGAAGCCCGCCAATTCTGGGAAAATATGAAAAAACCCAAAGGAACCCCGCGACAATGGTCGATATTATACTATAATAGACGAAGAGTGTGCATTAATTATTCTTGCCAGGGGGCGTCTCTTCTAAACCACTAAGATCGCCCGTTAACGTATAGCCAGCGAAATATGGGTAAATGTGAGTATACTATTAGACCAACGCTTGACTACGTGTAAAAAGTCGAAGGAAGAAACAAAAAAAGAGAGGAGTAAGAGAATGAACCAATTGCCAACAGATTATCAGAACTTCATAGCATTAAGTAGGTATGCCAAGTGGTTGCCTGAAAAGAAAAGAAGAGAGACTTGGAGGGAGACAGTATGTAGGTACTTCGATTTTATGGAGAAACACCTAGAAGAGAACACCAAGTATAAGCTGACACCCACGACCAGGAAAGAACTAGAGAATGCAGTAGTTAACTTAAAGATAATGCCTAGTATGAGAGCACTGATGACTGCGGGTCCAGCCCTGGAGAAGAACCACATAGCAGGATACAACTGTGCTTACTTAAGTGTGGATAGTCCTCACGCATTTGATGAGTGTCTATACATATTGATGCACGGCACAGGAGTTGGGTTCAGTGTAGAGAGACAACACATCAATAAACTACCTGAAGTCTCTACTGTGTTCACAGAGAATGATAAGGTCATCAGGGTTGCTGACAGTAAAGAGGGTTGGCAACAAGCATACAAAGAACTACTAACTAGTATATGGAAGGGTAGTGTACCTCAATGGGATATGTCTAATATCAGACCCAAGGGTTCAAGACTTAAGACCTTTGGCGGTAGGGCTAGCGGCCCTGAACCTCTGAATGAACTGTTCCATTTCTCTATAGATTTATTTAAGAGAGCATCGGGTCGTAAGCTGACGAGCTATGAGTGTCATAGACTGATGTGTAAGATAGCAGAGATAGTAGTAGTTGGTGGTGTACGTAGGTCAGCACTCATCTCACTATCTAATCTAACAGACGAAAGAATGAGGCACGCTAAGTCGGGCCAATGGTGGAGCGATACACCTGAGATGGCACTAGCTAACAACAGTGTATGTTACACAGAGAAACCCGACATAGGAATATTTATGTCTGAATGGTTAGGATTGTATGAAAGTAAGTCAGGTGAGAGAGGTATATTTAACAGGGAGGCCGCAGTTGCACAAGTAGAAAAGACTGGTAGGAGAGACACTAACCATCAGTTCGGGTGTAACCCTTGTAGTGAAATCATATTGAGGGACGGGCAGTTCTGCAACCTAACTGAAGTGGTAGTACGTAGTGGAGATAGTGACGTAGATATAGTAGAGAAGATAAGGTTAGCTACTATACTAGGAACATTTCAAGCTAGTTTAACTAACATACGCAGGTTACGTGCCAAGTGGTTACATAACACAGAGGAGGAGGCACTGCTCGGTGTGTCATTGACTGGTCTTATGGACAACTCTTTGATGAACAAACCGACAGACAAGTTAGAGGGCGTATTAAAGACTTGTAAATTAATGTCTATACATACCAACAAGATATGGTCGAAGAAGTTAGGTATCAATCAAGCCACTGCTACTACTGCTATTAAACCTAGCGGGACTGTTAGTCAATTAGTTGATAGTGCTAGTGGTATTCATACTAGACACAGTGACTATTACTTGAGGAGAGTCAGAGCAGATGTTAAAGACCCTATCGCACAGTTGATGAAAGATGAGGGTGTGCCTTGTGAACCTGATGCAATGAAACCTGATAGTGTTCAAGTGTTTACATTCCCTATGAAAGCTCCAAAGGGTGCAATGCTTAGAGATGATAAGACAGCTATACAACAGCTAGAGTTATGGTTAGTGTATCAAAGACACTATTGTGAGCATAAACCTAGTGTCACTATTAGTGTTAAAGAACACGAGTGGATGGAGGTGGGTGCTTGGGTATACGAACACTTCGATGAGGTGAGCGGTGTATCATTCTTACCACACTCCGACCACGCATATCAACAAGCTCCTTACGAAGATTGTGATAAAAACACCTATAACGAGGCTGCCTCTGCCATGCCCAAGTCTGTTAACTGGGCTAGAATCGAAGATTTCGAACTCCGCGATTCAACAAAAGGGATGAAAACATTAGCTTGTACAGGAAATACGTGTGAATTGGTAGATTTGACTGATGAAGGAGACATAGAATGAGGGCGGCGGGCGGAGTCGAGAGCAATTAAGAATCTGCTGGTCCGAATCCGTCCCAAATACTGGACTTATTAAGTCTTGCCTAAACTAAAAAGGCATACCCTGAGTCTCAGCCCTATCTAGCCGAGTCGCCAAGATGCCTATAGCCAGCCGGTTGTGGCCCAGATCCAGCCCTGAACGTCCAACGAAGCCCCAATATTGACCTATTTTAGGGTGTGATATTAGGGGCTATTTTGGTTCATTTTGGGGCTAAAGGAGGCGAAAAGTGCCAAAAACACTGGGTTTTTTGACAAATTAACTTTTGCTTACTAAGAGATGTGGACCCTACAAAATGTAGCAGTAAAATCACAACCCTCCCCATTGTATTGTAGTACTAGTATTATATATTGTATTACATTAAGGTATTCATTGGTTAAACGCACACCAACTCCCTGAATAGTGTATAGTAATGTGAAGTCAAGCACTAACTTACACGTCTCTTACTTTCTCTGTAAAACGCTGCCGCGATAGCTTATCTGAGAACCCTGAGAGAAAAAATTGCTTTTAGGGAGAAAAAATGCCTTTAAACGGTGCTGAAAACGACCGAATTAAGCAAGAAATGCAACCTGTGATAGATTCGCTCAAAGAACAGGGTCTTACCCATAACTCAACAGAACAGGAAATTGTAGGTCTGGGCGATGTATTGGAGTCTACCCTTAATAAGTTTGGGGTAACAGAAGAGAGATTTAAGGCGTGGTTTGGGTTAAGGGAATGCTCGTGTAAAGAGCGTAAGAAATTCCTTAATAATCTGTTCTCGTGGAGGAAAAACAAATAATGACTACAAAGATATGTTCTAAGTGCGATTACAACCTGTCCAAGGGTCGAAAACCTCATGGTACAAAAACAAAGGGTGAATAAATGACTGACGACGACATTCGTAAGCAGATACTACGAGGTGAGAATCCTTTTGAAAATGTAGAGGTGACGCTGAGTGGAATCACTGAGGGTTATCCTGAAGATCCCAGAACTGACGAGGATATAACAATGATTGGCGACCATAATTTCTGGAAGCAGAGGAAACCGTCGTCCGTGGCTAAAATCAACGCCGAGGTTAAAAATGTAACACAAGAACTTAGCGATATAGAGATTGACCAACGACGTGTTGCTGCCATCCGATACGGGAAAACCCACAGTATCTCCCAAGCGGACGCGGCAGAACTTCTATCCCAAGACTCCACTCTACTACAAGAGTGGATGAACTATTAAGGAGTAAAAGATGAACGACGATGAAGAAACGATTGACCACTGGCATGGTATGGACTTGGTTCCAGAAGACGCTGTATCACCTGAACCTGATAATATCACTGATACTGTGCTGGAGTCTGGGGAAGATGTGCCCGCCGAGTCTGTGTCTGAGCCTGAGCCTGTGTTTGAACGTGACCCTGAGCCTGAGCCTGTTTTGGACCCTGTCCCTGTGGCTCCCCTGTCCCCCTCAGAACCTTCCGTTGAAGAAGATGAGGAACCAGTGGACCGAGAGACATTGAGACGTATGGCGGGCATCCTGAGAAAGCAGAGGCATAATGAGATAACTCATCAGCGTGCAATGGAAATGTTGGAAGCCGACAAGGAATTACTGGAGAAGTTCAAAAACATGAAAACTTGGCATTAATTCCTAAAGTTTCCCCTTGACATTGCCGATTAGTATACTATAATTGGAGTGTCAAGCAAACAAACGCTTGGCGAGATTACACTACGGTGTGGTGTCGCCTTTTTCTTTGGACTAGGGAGCAATTGTGGAAAAGACTGATCGCGGGTTCAACATCTGTATGATTCTGTCAGAATTGTTAAAGATGTGACTTGACTTTGACGATAAGTAATGTATAATTGGGTCATGAGCAACGCCGCTCAAACAATCAACCACATTTAGGAATGACAAAATGAAACTCGAAACTCCAAAGCAAGACGTATCTATTCAGGGCGACTTCGCAACTTCCGACTACGCTGTCGGTGATATTGCCTTTATCGTGGACATGTTCGCAGATAAGGTATACACCCATAAAGAACGTGCGGTCATCCGTGAGTTGAGTTGTAATGCCTATGACTCACATGTTATGGCGGGTACTCTGGATAAGAAATTCAAGATCCACCTACCCACTCATCTGGAGGGGTGGTTCAGTATTCGTGACTTCGGCCTGGGTATGGGCGAGCAGAAAGTTCGCAGTACCTTCGCTGGTATCGGTGTGTCTACCAAGCGTGACAATAACAACGTGATTGGGTGTTTCGGGATTGGTAGCCTGTCTCCATACTCACTGTGTGATAGTTTCACGGTGAAGAGTTGGAAAAACGGTAAAGTGAGTACGTACTCATGCTATCGTGACCCTGAGCGAAAGCCAGTCGTAGCTCTGCTCTCACAGGTAGATTCCGACGAGCCTAACGGCGTCGAAGTTATTGTGAATGTGGAGGGTCGCGTTGAAGCATTTGAGCAGGAAGCTATCAATGTGTTCCATTGGTGGGATGAAACTCCCGATATCAATAGCCATTCCATTGTACGTAGGATTAATGAGGCACGCAAAAAGTATGATTTCGAGGGGGAATTTTATTCCCTGAACAGTTCTTGGGGTAGCATGGTCGCCCTTATGGGTAACATTGCCTACCGTATTCCTGACGAGATCGATACCCTCAACTGTAGTGGTCTGATCAAGTTTGAACTGGGTGAGATTAGCTTCGATACTGCTCGTGAGAACCTGTCGTTAGACAATAAGACTCGTAAAGCAATTGCGGATAAGATGGGAAAGATCAAGGACGAGATTCGTGAGGAAGCTATCGCCAGGGTGGAAGCAGAGCCTACTCCGTTCAAACAGGCGGTGCTGGCGGAGAAACTGAGACAGGGACAGATTGGTCGATTGATTGATAGTAATACCCTCCGCCCTTATTTTCTGCCTGAAGCTACCACCGAGATTGTCTACTGGGGAGGGTGGAATTGGCAAGCTACTAAGCGAAATACGACTAGATCGTGTCCTGTTGGAGATGAGGTAGTATACTACCTTCATAAAGACAGAATGCAGGGTCGTATTAAGCAGCACATGAGGGGGCCGCAGGCCACCCGAAAGACTCAACTGGTTGTCCTGACAGACGAACAGGTTGACGAAGTACTTCTCGACCGGGACGTTCTGCTGGACTTGGAGGATCTTCCCAAAGTTGAGAAGAAAGCCAGGAACGGGACTACATCTACGTGTAAGGTATTTTCATTCAATAATAAGAATTCCTACTACAGTCCAGAGGGTTACTGGCTGGAAGAGGAACTGGATGACAATGGTCAGGAGATTGTGTACGTTGAGATCTCTCGATGGCACCCTGTTAACGACAACTGTTTCGTTGAAGGATGTAATGGTAATGTCTCCAGTAGTATTAAAACTATGAAGGAGTGTGGTATCACCGTACCTAAGGTGTTTGGATTGAAGACGGCTTTCACTAAGACTGCCGCTTTCAAGAGTGGAAAGTTTATCACACTACGTGATTTTGCTGAACGTGAGTACGAGAAGATTAAGCCTACGACTTATTACAAGTTCGATAGGGGACAGGCATCTACTCTATCGCATATTGAGGAACTCATGGGGAGTGATGAACTGGATGAATTCACCAATATGCGTGATACCAGTAAGAATGACAAGACCGCCGGGATCTGTAAGCGTTTGGGTATTAAGGGTGATATCAAGGAAGACCATACCCTGCAAGCGTGGATGGATGCGTTCTTCGTGAAGTATGAGATGCTGACACTGCTGAGTAACTGGAATATTTCCAACGCAAAGCAGAAGGTAGCTCGCTACATCGATGCGGCGGTCAAGTAGACGACTCGATACGACGCCCCCTTAGGGGGGCGTCTCTTTCAACCACTAATCAGGAGACAATACAATGCCATTGGCTAACGCTCGCCCGTCAAAGTTAACACCAATACGAGAAGATGAGAAGCCTGTTAAGAAAGACGTAGGACCACATATCCCAAGTGAAGTGTTAACAAAGTTTCTTGAGGAAAAGTTAACCCTCGGAGAAGCCGCGAAGATCAATCAGGTAGCCCGACACTATCTGTGGAATGAGATCAATACGGAATATTGGCGTATTAATGTATGGGCTAAAGATAGTTCAGCAAAGAGTTTCTGCCCCAGCCGCTACGTTCTCCGGAGTTTCTTTGTTTGTTATGATCGCGAGTTCTCTGTGATCACGGATAAAACAATCTAAAGAAAATCCAAAAAAGAGTGGGTTGCCACTTGACTTCTGCCGATAATAGACTATAATAGGTGGAAACAAAACCTGTCAGTATTACACACAATTTCACAGAAAAGGGTACTCTAATGGCACTTTTACACATCAAAGACAACAAGAATCACTGGACTGTAGTTCTCGACGGCAGCCCTCGTCAGTTTGATCCTGCTCACCCTGAGTATGACGGTCTGGTCGAGTGTGTTAGATGCTCTGATGCTGAGGGATTTCTTGATCTCTTCGAGGTCGGAACTCTGATTGAAGGGTGGAGCGAAGGCAACTTCGAGTACCGAGACGGTTACCTGTGGTTTGGTGATGACGAGCAGATCGCTAGCCAGCCTACTGAGCGTATCATTGGTATGATTCGTTCAGGTTGGGATCATCAGCCTATGCTGAAGTATCTCGATAACCTGTACGACAACGTATCTCAGCGGGCAGTTCAGGAGTCCTACGAGTGGTCCTCTCATAAGGGTCTGCCTATCACTGAAGATGGGTGTATGGTTGGCTACAAGGGTGTAGCTATCTACCGTGGAGAACCCCGTCAGGACAAGATGAACCGGCAGTTGGTGGCTGGTTGTATGGTTGACAAGTACACTGGTAATTCTTTCCGCAACAACGTTGGGGACGAGAATAAGATGCCTCGTCGTATGGTGTGCGATGACCATACTATTGGGTGTTCAGGTGGTCTTCACGTTGGTACTTACGAGTACGCTGAAGGCTGGGCTGGTTGCGGTGGTGCGGTTGTTCTGGTGAAGTTCAACCCTGCTGATATTGTCAGCGTGCCTAGCGACTGTCAATGTCAGAAGATCCGCGTCAGTCGTTACGAAGTTATCGGAATCGCCAAAGAACTGGTCGAATCAGAAGTCTTCGAAGGAGACGATGAGGATGAGTACTATGAAGATGACGCTGACTATGACGAAGCCTGGGCGTAGATAAGGGAACCCTAATCGTGGTTGATTAGACTCTTAGGGGGCGGGTTGCTGATGCCGCCTGCCCCCTTTTTCTTTTAGTGAGGGTGATATGAAAAAGAATACAGACCACCTAATACAACAGTTGACGACAGCGATTGAGTATCACGAGAGAGAGGCTGACAGAGCGTTGTTCAGTCAAACCGAGGAAGTACACATGATAACCATCAAGAGCCTACAGGCCCAACTACAAGCCCTTGAGAGGAAGCGTGACTCATGCTCCAACCGAGACCAGTAAGGCTTACACTGCTGTTCATGATCTTCTCTATTGGGGTCATCTCAGCATACGATAACGTTTTATGCTGTGTTACTATCGACACGCTCGAAGAGGAAGAACAGAACCCGATGGCATTGATGATCATTAAAGAATTAGGCGTGGCGGGCTTGGTCGTCCTGAAAGCGTTGGGAACCCTCATCGCCTCAGTCATCATGGTCAGGCTTGTGTACTCCAAATACTACATCGCTATCGTGCCAGTGTTTATTTTCCAGTGTTTCTTATTGTTCTACCTAAGTTTCTATGCTGACAGAAATCTCTTTGGCGAGGATTTCTTTTACATGTTCAGGCGAGTTTATGAGTTCTGTCTTGCCTGAACCTTCCGGGTCGCCACCTGCACAGTGTGAAAGGCGACAGCGGTTTCTATACACAGGAGGATGAATGATGGACAACGAAAACGCAATGCGAACACTGGTCGGCATGATCGACCAAGCTAAAGCACGAGACTCTGCCGGTGATGTGGTCATGCGTGACCAAATGATGCGGAACATGGAAGACCTGCCATTGCCAACGGAGGTGATTCGTTCAGCACAATCAAATGCTGAGTTACTGCCGAAATAACTGGCCGCTATGTTGCGGCTGGCCTAATTTGAATACCTAGACATGGAGATAAACGATGCAACGAATTGTATTAACAGACGACTCAGGCAAGTGGTTCGATGGCGACAAGACCATCGACTTCAGCGAAGACACGGACTGGGACGGCAACAACCACATCAGCAAGGCCACTGGGAGCCAGTGGGACCACCAGCAACTGCACTACACGAAAGGCGGCAGTTGGGTGTTGTGGGAATGGTCACAGTGGCAAGGGTCAACCGATTGCTACACCGAAGTAACTGAGATGTTTGCCATCCGCTGGCTGATACAACAGTGCTGCGTTGACGATGACGGGATTGAGGAACTGCCGAAGAGCGTACAGGAGGCTGTGGGGAAAGGTGTTGAGCTTGCAGAAATGTAAACCATCTCGCGATGCGTAGATGCCGAAAGGCGATTGGTCATTCACGGTGAGTGACCACCACCCACAAGGAGAATGCAATGCGATACTACGTGTACAGAACTGGGTCAAACTCAGCCAACCAGTCAATGACGTTTGAACCTGTCCATGTGGCTACTGTGGAAGCGGAATCTGCGGATGACGCTAAGGCAAGGGCCGCTGAACGGGTGACAGTCTACAACAATCAGTACCTCTCAGCGGAGGAAGCAGATGTTGTGGATGCGAGGGAAGCCGAGATCGACGATAGCGTAGAAGTGATCGAATAACCATCATGAGACGCTGCTCATTCCGAAAGGGTGGGCAGAGTCCCGCGATGGTGCGGGCTTAACAGGAAGAGACAAAATAATGGCAACAGAAACCGATATCATCAGAATCGACGGCGTCACAAGAGTCACGCTACACCACAACAAAGGGTCGTTTCTTTTTCACACAACAGCATCCCGCGATGAGGTTAAGCGAGTACTGTCTCTTGCGACTGGCAACAACAAGAAGACTAGAGCGGTTGCACGGCTTGCCGCACTGAAGATGGCACTCGAAGAAGCGGGAGGACCATAATGCCGAATACCAAATACGCCGTTGTGAAGGAGGACGAGTCCACCTGTGAGCGTAAGCAAATTGGACAGGTCGAAACATCGGGTGACCCATACGAAGACTTCCATAAGCGATACGGAAGTTGCGTGGAATACACCCCGATGGACACAACAGACGATGAATCACCAGACGATTACCGATACCGAACAGGAGAATAGCTATGACACGTAAAGCGAGTATGAGCCAAAAAGAAGCACTACACAAAGCATTGGATGGACACAAGGTACGACTAGAGTCGTGGGATACAGATCAATGGGTAGGTTTTGATAATGATCAGGGGTGTTTCTACGACGAGAACGATTGTGGGTTTCCGTATGACTCTATTCACGAAGGAAACTGGGAAATTTATCAGGAAAGACTTGACTGGTCACAAGCACTTGCTATAATGGAGAAGGGTGGTAAGGTTCAGTTAGCTGATAGTCATGCTGGATCACTTGAATATTATGTTCTGTCATTGCCGATGGAGTCAGAGGCTGGACGAATCATGATGGTCAAGGACGGCAAGAAGCTTGATCGTGAATGCACGTTTGCTATTAACTTCTTGTACGCAACATATGTAGAATGTGAACTATGACGATTAAACAAAGTATTATCGGTTCTCTAATGCTGGCTCGTGATACTGCAAGTATTGAGACTAGTCATATGGAAGCTATCCATGACCAGTTTCAACGTATAGTATCTGAACTGAATTTCATGGATGTTGAAAACGCGACTGATTCTGAAAAGTACATAGCCCTACACCTGATTGAATTGGGCTACATGAAACAAATCAGAATGGGTGAGGATAATGTTTTCTGGGACGCTTTTGTGAGTACAAACTAATTGCTGTAGGACAGGTAAAAATTGGTTATTCTACTATACAGATCATGTAGAGAAATAGATTAATATGATCTTGTCTTGTGTTAAAAATTATGAGATTGGAAACAAAAAATGAAAATCTGGCACATTTCAGACACGCACGGGGTCCACGGGAGACTGAGTGTGCCGCCCGATGTTGGTATGGTTATCCACAGTGGAGACTTTACCGACAACAGGAATAAGATTCCCAATAGCGTGGAACTGTGGCCTTTCTTGGATTGGTTTCAGATGCTGCCCATTAAGCACAAGGTGCTCGTGGCTGGCAACCATGATGCGGCAGTCGCCCAACGCATGGTCTACGCTGAAGACATAGAGAAGTTGGGAATTACTTATCTTGAAAATGACTTCCGTAAAATCGAGGGTCTCAAGATTTGGGGCAGTCCTTACACTCCCACATTTGGGGACTGGCACTTTATGATGGCACGTCACAAGATTGGGAGGGTTTGGAATACCATACCTCTTGATTCGGACGTTGTAATCAGTCACGGGCCTCCACAGACGGTCTTAGACCTCACAGAAGCGATGGAGGGTGGTTTGGTACAGGTTGGCTGTAAGAGCCTCCTGAGGCGAATCTGGGAGGTCGAGCCGATAGCTCACTGCTTCGGTCACGTTCACAATGCGAAGTTGATCAATAATGCCGGAACTATGAAGTTGATCAATAATGCCGGAACTATGAAGTTACCTCAATTAATAACTACCTTCAGCAACGGCAGTTGTGTTACCGATGATAAAATTGGGGAATTAAGTAGTAATGGCAACATCTTAGAGGTATAGTAATGTCAAAGTTGTGTCACAGACATGTCTTCAGGGCATACTTTGTCACAGTTCTGTCTAAGTGATAAGTATCGTTTGGGGAATAGGTGTCTCGGCACTATAATCCTCAAGCGGTATTAGATAATTATGGTAGTCCCGAATTATCGATTCACAAGAATTCGTACCAAAAACGTAATAGGGTGAAGTTTCTCGTTCTTACCCATTGTGAAAGAGTGAATAACCGGAGAGCGACCGACCGCTCCAAGGTGTGGCAACCCTAAAAACTAGGCACTGTCTTAGCGTGACACCCTAGACCTGTGAAGAAAAGCATTGTTTCGCTGTTAGCACCGTATTCCACCAGTATTAAAGACCACACTGTTCACTAACACTACCAATGTATCTGTGGGGGCTACCTAGTTCTTCACAGGTATAAACGTAGTCGGTACGCACAGAGGATTTGTTTCGGAATTAGATATAGGTTTCACAAGGGAGACAATTAATGGGAATGTATACGGGTGTAAGGTCGAGGGTCAAGATCAAGCCAGAGCATCGTGATGCGATCAAAAAGCTACACGATTATGGTGATTGGACCGTCGTAAGTGTTCCCAACGTCATCGACTGGATCATGCACGGTCGCTGTGGGTTCATTCCTTTTGGGGTGCTGGCGTACATGCCAGATGACTTCGGGGAACCCTTCGAGCCTTCACGAGACGAGTACGGACCTAAAGAGGGCGGCTCTGAGTTTGACGGTGAGTGGTGGACATTCTCCTGCTCACTAAAAAACTATGAGAACGAGATTGAGTTCTTCATGGAGAACATCATGTGCCATCTTGTTGAAGAGGTTGATTACTGTGAGTCTCTATATGAGGAATACCCTTCGCCAGACGTTAACCAGTGGGACGTACAAATAATCGATGTTGATAGTCGTCAGTATTGGGGTCAGTATTGTACTGACTGGAAAGATGTTATATTATGAGCGAACTCAAACAACTTGAAGAACTGAAAGGGAAATACGAATGACTAAGTACATCGTAGCATTACAGACGGGCGGTGCAATGGAACACCCAAGAATTGAGTACAGTCACGGTCAACTGATTGACGCTGAAGACCCTTGTGAGGCTGAGAAGATCTACAACGAGAAGAACGATTGCGACTACTACTACGGTTGTGTGATTGGTTATGTAGTTGATGACCAGAGACATTTGACGGTTTCATTTAAGAACAACATACTAGCAAAGATTGGGATTAAGAAATGAGCAAGTGGAACATGTGGTAGTTGATCCATAAAGAGTCAGGGTTGACATTCACCAAACGAAAGGTATAATAAGGGTATGAAAATTGAACAAGGTAAAGGGGTGTCCGCATATGGTCCCGGAGTTGATATCCATCTAAGTGCTGACGAGGTGGCGACAGCAATCGACGCTTATATTGTTGCTCACGGTGCTCACGTAGTTGGGCCTCGTACTGTGCTTATCAAACACCTAGCCGGTGACATAGTGGAATCTGGGATGGCTGGGATTACCGGCAGGGTTCATGTTGACCCTAGCGGTAAAGTTTTTCACGACGGTATAGTAACAGAGGGAGGTTCGTCAATGTTTGCAGGTCAAAGATATGTCAGTCTATGGGGTCATGTTCGCATGTGTAATGTGACCCTAACGGAAGCCGCGATGATCAAACCTGATGACTACCTATTTATGGGTGACGAGTTGTACTTCATTGAAACTCCAACAGACGATTACGACTGGAGTAATTACAGAAACAAGGTCGCCGCTAAGGTAACGAGGGGCGAATGGATGAAAGGTGAATTAAAATGAATGAGCACCCACTTAATAAGTTCTGGCGAGAAGATAGCGGCTGGCGTGGCCCTCTGAACCCAACGCCAGAGACGGGTCTGAGCGAGGGAACCCTTTGTATTGAAACGTGGAACGCAGCTATTAGTGCTGCTGTCGATTGGATTCGTGATCATGCTGACCCTGAGGATACCCACGTAGCTGAATGGGTTAGGAAACTGGAATACACCGAGGCAGACCGTGAGGAAGTTTAAAGACAATACCACATACGAAGACCCGGCAATGTGGGTAGATAGTGAGGGTCAACTGTGGATGGGTCCGACAAGTCCTGATAATACTTTGCATTTTGCCAAGTTTTGTGGATTTAACTTCTTGACAAAGCCGATATGAGTGTTATACTGTAGTGAGTGTCCCGAAGACTGTATACCGTTGGGGAAGCAAAAAAGTTGGGTGTTGAAGTTGTCAATTTTTGGAGAGACTAATGGGTTGCGGTAGAAAAGCACAAGCACTGGAAGAAGCAGAGATACAAGAGTGGAGAGCAGGTCTCTCTACTGGGCTGGTCTTGGTTGACAAGGCTATGCAGGATCTGGAAAAGTTGGGTGAACAGATTGCCCTAACAAAAACTCAGTTCAAATACTTCGGAGATGCTATCAACGCCCTCAAAGAAGTCACTGGAAAGAAAAGGGGTTGGTAATGTTTAAAGGAGTGGTTTGACTATGAGTAGCATTTGGAGATGAAATAACGTGAAATACTTAGTTAAGTGGCACGATTGGTTTGATGCTGGGTTAGCAGGAGCCGATTGGGAAACAAAAGAACGCTCTTTCTTATGTGAGGATGAAGCTGTCGATTATGCCAGATACCTCCATGAGAACGAAGATGTTGAGGAAATTGAAGTTTACTTACAAATAGCCGTTGACTGGGAGGAATAATGTCTAAAATACCAAAACAAACGGTCTTAAACAAACTAGCAGTGGACTGCATCAAACAGCGTGATGACGAAAGAGGCGAGGGCTGGAGCGACTCAACTCAAGACATAGCCAACCTGATGGAGAAATTCACTGCGGGGTTCCTTGAAAAAATTGAAGAGATGATACTAAATGGTACGCGAAACCGTCGCCACTGGAATGGTTGGGAGCAGGGTGTTCTATATCAATGTGCCATTCGCGATACATTAGCAGAGGAAACTAAAAATGTTTCATGATCTCAAAGAAGCGTACCAAGAAATGCTAAAGAAGCATACGCATGTTGTCGATGACAATGGAGTGCATATAACATTCCCCGAAGAACTCTGGTCAGCGTTTGAGCAGGAGTTTATGGTCTGCTTCATCGAAGAAGATGATGATGTTATGTTTCAGAGGTGGCAGGACGGCTACGAAGAATGTATGGACCCGGAGAAATGGGATGAATAGTAGATTTGACAACAGAACAAAGGATACCTTTAAACGTGATATCAAATTTACAACACTGTTGGAGAACTATTGGTGGAACGCTTGGTTGGATCAACTTGACGACGGCGTCGTGGAGAACCCAAGGGATAATGGATGTGGGAACGGCGGTGAGTTTATCGCGAGCGGCAATACCGCAGGAGCCGATTTCATGGCGGATATTAAATATGACTTCCGCAAGCGATCAGATCTGCCAATCGAAATGAAGTGGGTTCCAACGGCGGGGAAGTTCACCCTCAAAGAGAATGACCTGAAGGCGTATATCCGAGAGGGAGCCGCTATTCTGTTTATCTACAACTCTGTGCGGTGTGGGGTGGACTTGAGAAAACCCAAGGATCACGACTTAGATAAGCACTTGGTCAGGATTGAGGCGAAGGTAAATGCTGGAGAAATCAAATGGGGAATCATGTTTCCCGATAAAGTTGAAGAATTCTATAATTATGCTAAAGTTGAACGGTTGATCAAGCCGATATACTATATGGGTAACAAGCCGGGCGTGGTTATGGTTCAGAGTGAGTTTGACAACTGGTTTATTCAGGAGAAGTGGAATGTCTGAAGATATGAGTACAGCAGATTCGGGTTGAAGGCCATTTTTGTGTATAATATTACCTTTAACAAAGAAACAGAGGAATATAAAATAGAATGGGACAGCTTAAAAACAAAGTAGAACTACTTGGACACTACGGTTCTGACGAGGTGATAGCGTGTTCGGCTTGGACAAGCACTAGTAGAAATTTGACGGACGAAAAGAAAGCAAGAATACCAGCTATGATAGAGACGCTTTGGGCCAACGGACATGAAACTCCATTCGAAAAGGGTATCGTTCACTTCCTAGTAAATGTAGAGCAGGCTACGCACATTCATCTGCTAAAACATCGCATCAGCAGTTTTAACGGAGAATCAGCACGTTACAAAGAGTTAAAGGAGGATAAGTGCTACATCCCGGAGGATTGGCCTCAGAAGTGGCAGGACACGCTCAAGGACTACACGGATGCCGGTAATGAACTGTACCACCACTGTTTGGAGGAACTAACGGAAGAGTTGGGTCGCAAGCGAGCTAAAGAGTCGGCACGGTTTTTTAAGACGTACAATAGCCAGATTCAGGCTGACGTGACGTTTAACATGCGGAGTTTCGCGAATTTCCAAAAGTTAAGAAACTCTGAACATGCCCAATTAGAGATAAGAGGGGTAGCTCAAGAAATGCTTAGTTTGGTAGAAAAAATTGAGGGAAATCCCTTCAAATTCACTTTAGAAGCATTTTCTAAGCGAAATTCGTGATATTTTGGTGTATAATACAGTAACATCACATATTTAAAACTGTATTAAACACGAGGAATTGCTGATATGTTGGACAACGAAAAGGCTGAAGAGTTACTTGGTTTCACCGTTGGAGAACTTACCGTAGAAACATACGTAGGTGCGGTCCGTCCCAAAGCAACATGGGGAAAACACAGGTACGACTATTTGTACTTATGTAGGTGCTCTTGTGGCAAGTGTCAAGAGTTCACCCGTCGAGTCCTTATAGCTAAGGCAACCGTGAGTAGAAATACAATATGTTGTAACGATTGTAAGTCTAGTAGGCTTCTTGGGAACCAAAACGGACTAAAATACGACAACGACATTGACAGACATACAGCAATAGTATATTCCAACTACAAGAGTAAATGTAAAAAGAAGGGCTGGGACTTTGAATTATCGTTTGATCAGTTTAAATCATTTGTAACTAAAGATTGCTGGTATTGTGGACTAGAGCCTTCTAATAATAGATCCAGACAAACTGGAGGTGCTAGTTATTCAAGGAGGAGTCTATCCGGCATAGACAGGATCGATAACTCTAAGGGGTATGTAGAAGGTAATTGTAGAACTTCTTGTGAGGATTGCAATCTGGCGAAGAGGGGCTTGACGACTTCGCAATTTTTAACAATGGTACAAAGGATTCATGCGAGACACTTGACAACAGGCAGTTAGAGGGTACTTTGTCTTTTTTAGGTAAATTGACGATTCTTAGTGGTTTTTGTGTATAACATACGGCAGACGTGAATTTCTTAGGAGATTATAATAATGTCAGGAGAAATTGTCTACATTCTTGTGAAGATAGAGGACAACGGTCTTACCGTCAGCGTTGATCCCCTTGGGGTTTACGAGGATGCTGAGTTGGCTATGGAGTGGATTGAGAGGCTAGAAAAACTAAACGTTAATCCAGACGAAGTGATTTTTGAGGCCCTTGAGTACGAGGTTGATGCTGACCCTATTGGTTTGAAACAAATGACTCTAACATATGATTCTGTCTCCAACGCGGTGGACGAAACCCTTAAAGGTCTCATGGAGAAGGGTTTGATTGATCAGTTGATTGGTCCGGAAGGTGAATTCCACTACGAGCTAACTGATAGGGGAAAGACCACGATGAAAGGGGTCGCTGGACAACTAATCCAGAAGTTCCTCGATGAGAAGAAGAATTGTGATTTGTGAGGCTTTTAGCCTAACTTGGTACCTTAGCTCAATTAGGTAGAGCAGCACCTTTGTAACGGGGTTCGATTCCCTCAGGTACCTCTTGGAAGATAGGTTCATGGGAACAAACGGATATGATATTCCCGTTCGGGAAGATATGGCAGAATTGGGCAGGTGGTGTGCCCCGGAGACTGTAAATCTCTCGCCTTTCGGCATTTTAGGTTCGATTCCTTCTTCTGTCACTTAGAAAGTAGAACGTGGGTAGAGAAAAATACTAAGTTCGATTCTTAGCTGCGGTGCTTAGGAAACAAAGATGGATTTACCAGTAGATTACAGAACGTTGGATTGGCGAAAGGGCGATAACGCTCGTGTTCGTAATGAATATGTTCTACTGCAAGAGGGCAAGTGTTATTGGTGTGGCTGTTCCCTTGAGGAAGAACCACCAGAGCATATTCAGGCACGGGAGATCAATTGGCAATTGTTCCCCACAGGATTCCTGAATACTCCTGTTCACTTGCAACATTGTCACAAGACACATATGACAGAGGGTGCCGTCCATACTCTCTGTAACGCAGTCATGTGGCAGTATCATGGGCGATGATATGCGTGTGTAGCTCAGTTGGTAGAGCGTCACGTTGCCAACGTGGATGTCGCAGGTTCGATCCCTGTCACTCGCACTTTAGCACGAGGAACGAGTGTTCAATACTTACTCACTAAGAAAATGGTCTAAGGCCGTAAGGATTAGAGACAAAAACACATGTCAAATGTGCGGTCGGGTGGGTACAATAGAAGCACACCACATTTACCCAAAGAGTTTGTATCCAGATAAGGCGTATGATTTAGACAACGGTGTGAGCTTGTGTAGGTGTTGTCATATCATAAGTGTTCACGCTAGTAATACGTTCGACTTGTCGAACTGGAAGAAGTTTGTGCCTATGTTCAGGCATATGATGAGACTGGTTAAGTTCAAACGGTTTAACAGTAAGTATAAAGGTAGAATATGACCAAGATGACACTAGGAAGACCAGACAGAGTAGAACTCCAGACGACTTGGAATCTTGACCCTTTGTTGAATATGATTACAAGCGTGTGTAGCTCAACTGGTTCAAAGAGATTTCCTCAGTCAATTGAATTGACCACGATCTATGAAGACCGTACAATAGTGTGGTCTTGCTTTCAAACAGAAGAGTGGGCAGAACTAGGTAAGACCTATGACGACATTCTTGATGAGTGGATGCTGTCTGATATTGACCTCATCCCTGTTGGTCACGGAGAAACCATTTGGCGTAAGGAAATGTTTGGTTTAGTTTTTGCGGCAACAAGTATTACAATGGAAAGGGAATAAACTATGTTCGGTGATTTTCAGGATAGACGTACAGACGCGGAACGTGAACGAGATCTGGAGGCGGCAAATAAGCGGGAGATGGACGGTAAGCTGGCCCGTGGGTTTCTGGATATCAGGGTTCGTCAGGCTTTAGAAGCCGTGGGAATTCAAGTGGGTTTTGTGGGCCGTGGATTCTTGGGTTCAAATGAACTCTTGGTAAAAGAGGATGATATTACTTACAAACTAGTCGCGAGTGTTGATAACTCAGACTAAAAACATGGCATCGTAGCCCAACTGGCAGAGGCGTTGCACTTAGAATGCAAATGTTGCAGGTTCGACTCCTGTCGGTGCTATTAACGCATGGTGGAAATACCGGAAGCGATTCCTGTTAGTAGACACGCCGTCCTGAGACGGTGCCAGTGACTGGCTGTGATAGGTTGGGTGATGGTGTTATGGGTTCAAATCCCATTGCGTTAAGTTTTTTCAAAACAAAGGATAGTAAAGGAAACCATAATATGTTCAAGAGTCTAATCACGTTTTTCTTACTCCTGATGCCCATCGTGGCTGAAGATTTTGACTCAGTTGTAAGGGTCCACCGTGAGGAGGGTGCTTCGTTCTCTGGGACCGTGATAGAATCAGACGATGAAAAAACCCTCATATTAACATGTGGTCGCGGATTTTTTCTAATACCAAACCAAACAACAAGTGTATCTTTCTACCACAAAGGGAATGAGTGTTCATTTCCAGCAAAGTTACTGAAGCAGCATAAGGTGTGGGACTTAGCGTTGGTGGAGGTCAAGGGTAAAATAGAGGTGGAGGCGGTTCCCCTCGCAGATAAAGAGCCGCAAAAATACACCACGGTAAATGTTACGGGTTATCATTACTTAGACAAACAAAAACACAACTACACCACTTACGATAAGGGGTGGACGACAACTGATGGTGAGCATCTATGGACGGCACATGGAAAGGCTGTAAATGGATTATCTGGAGCATCTGCTCAATATAAGGGTGCTATAGTTGCCGTACAATCGGGTGGAACACCCCAAATGATCAATGGGGCTGGCCTCAGTACAATTAAGAAGTTTCTGGAATGAGTCCATATGACCCTCCTAAGTATGAACAGGGTCCAGATACATCCAACGTAGTAGAACTGATTATGAGCATAATATGCTTAGTAATCTACTTATTCCTCTTCTTTCTTAGTGCTTATCATCACAACGCGGTTATGGCTGTGTTGACATGTTTGTTATCGGCCTTCTTCGCGGTTTTAACACTCGCTAACTTAACAAGAAGATACTTTAGATGATAAGGCTCTGTAGCATAATGGTTAATGCCCCACACTGTCGATGTGGAAAATGTCGGTTCGAATCCGGTCGGAGTCGCTTGGTATGAAGAGTAAAATAGAAGAATACACGCTGACCCTCTTAAAAAACGTCTGTAAAATACGGGTGTCCTACAAAGATAAGAACTGGGAGTATTCAACGAAGATTTTTGACCGTGACGGGTTCAGGATCTTCCCCAAGCGGTTGTACAGATTAATCTGCGACGACATTAAGTACGCAAATATCTATGATAAGTTTATGGACAGGTACTTCGAGTGGGAAGAATCTGAATAAAAGCGGTTGACATACAATGGATACGCGATCTGGAGAAATACACGCGATGGATATCATCGAAGCGATGGAGAAATCCGAGCGTGAACTACAGAAAAAACGTGGGAAAGTTGGTCGCAACGAGCCGTGCCCGTGTAGCAGCGGTCTCAAGTTCAAAAAATGTTGCTTAATCTCAGAAAAGGACAAATAATGATCAAGATCACAGTCTCAGAAGCCGATAAACCTAGTGAGCCACTTCTGAAATTGAAATTGAAAGTGAAAAAATAGTCAAAAAGACCTTGACAAACAGGGTCAAGTAGACTATAATACATGAGACAACAGGGGTTCCTAAACTCGATGAAGTCCTAGACTTCTCTGTGGATAAGTTGACTAAGGATAGCTTTACCAAGCTATTCAAGTAGAGCCACGCCAGTTGTCGCTGGCTAGTCGGGTGTTCCTCTAAATCCCGATGATTGAAGTAGGCTGACTGCCTACAAAACTACGGAGGTAACAATTGAATCAGCCGGTGGAGGGTTAAATCCCAGTGAAGGTAGGTATGATGTAGGGGTGAGAAGCCCTGTTCAGTTGTTGTTTTTTGTGATTGTGGCCGTAATGAGACAATTGGCGACTCACCCTGACTCTCGTATTATTTCCCATAAATTGGGTGTCAGGTCGGTTTATGCAGGTTCGACTCCTGTCAATCACACTGTCCGCTTGCGGACTAAGTAGTACGGGGGCGTACTGGAATTGATTGGTAGACGGAGACTTCAACAACATGTGCTAGGTGGCGTGGGGGCTAGCTAAAAACCACACCAAACGATAACTGTAAACTCTTTTGCACTTGCAGCGTAGGCTGTGAGGCTTCTATGGGCCTCATCACCCGACCATAGAGAGATCCTTCGGGAACTATCGCTAACAGCAAGAACCGTGCCTTAGGCACTAAACATGTAAAAACTGTTGATTTTGAAACCTATACAACACGCGGATTCGACTTCCGCCGCCTCCAATTCTTTTACCACGGTCTCCATCGGTTTTTGATCTTTTAGAAAGGAATTAAGTATGAGAGGTCTTATTTTGTTTGCTACTCTGGTAGCTTCAGTGAGTTCAGCACGGGCGGATGATCCCTGTGTTACTGAGGTTCAAGTGGTAGTGCCAGCGATGTACGTCGTTGAGCGTCCGTCTATCTGTGTGAAACTGAAGGAGCGGTTTTGCCTGATGAAGTCTCGTCTGAAGTCGTCACTGACGACACGTAGGGTTCCAGCGTTTATCACGTCTGAGGAACTCTGTGCGGTTAAGAGGGTTCGCTGTAAAAACGCTATCATTCAGCGTCAGAAAGAAGAAATTGAGGCACAGCAACGGGAGTTGGAACGGCGTAGGTCCGTAGCAGGGGTCGCTATTGTACCCTTCCAATACCGTACTTTGAAGCATTACTCAAGATAGAATGCTTAAACACCCGAGACCGGCTTTTGGGCCGGTCTTTTTTCTCGATATAGTCTAAAAATTCCAAAAACGATTTGTCTTTTAGGTGGTTGTAGACTATAATATAACGACTAAACACAATCCTTTAAACCGGAGAAACAGAGAAGTGGCAGAAGAACAGGTGGCGTCAGTAGAGGAAATGGCAAGAGTTCATCTCATGAATGTCGAACGAGAAATCGTTGGTCTTGAGGAAAAGCGAGTAGCCATTGTAGCAGAGGTTGAACGACTATCGCTTTACTTGAAGCAAGGACGTTCTACATTGGGTGTCGGTGAACCGGTCACAACACCTGAGAGTGCGTAACAATTATCAGTCCGAATTTGTAAATCTTGGAGTATCAGATGAATCAGAATTGTTGGAACGGAGCAGGTCGGCTAACTAGCGATGCGGAATTTGGAGCGACGAGAAAGGGAACGTCCATGTCTAAGTTTAGGTTAGCCGTCAATGATCATCGTAACGATGACACGTTGTTTATCAATGTTTTATGTTTTGGTAAGATGGCAGAAAACCTCAATCCTATGCTTCTTAGGGGCCGTTGCGTAGCTATTACTGGTAAGCTAAAGATTGACAACTACGAGGATGAAGAAAAGAACAAGAAAAGTTCCGTCTGTATTATGGCAGACGATATCTCCCTTGGTCCTGATCCATCACAGATTACGCCGAGGAATAAGAATTCAGACGGGTAGCTCCTGTCTGGCGGAAGGTGGCTGAAAACACCGGAGCAAGCCAGTGACGGTAACAGCACGCGAATCTATGAAGGCCAAGGGTCAACTGACTGAGGCAGTGGATAGCGGTTCGAGTAGGGACATTGACACAACTGGCCCTGAAAGTTGCGGGTAAATAAAGTAAATCCCGCCCTTCCATTTTACACGATAGCAGCCTTCTTTCGAAGATGTTCACGGGAATAAACGCTGCTATTTCAGCCTCGATGGGAAACTATCGAGGCCTTTTTTGTAAATACTCTAAAGAAACCCTTGACATACAGCCGATATAGACTATCATAAGATGATGTGCAAGTGCTCGACAGGGGCAATCACCGCAGCCGAAGTGCTCCAACTGTATGAGGGCTACTACCCGACGACGACCCTGTCCATAAGCCCGAAACAGCCGGGTTCTACGCATATCAAGAGTATGGTGTTGGGATTATAGACAGTAGATGTATTCTGAAAGCGGAATTCTAAAATGGACGACCCTAGACATATAGACCTATTGGTTAAACTGTGTAGCTCCCTCGTTGGAACCTTCTGGTTTATCTGTTTTGTCAACGGTCTTACTAACAAATCTGTCAAACCCCTAAAGATCCCAGAGCGTTTTGATCTAGGGTACATAGACGACCCTCCTGAAGCACCACCTGTAGTTGCTGTTGAGCTACCCAAAGTCAAGAAGAAAAAGAAGAAGAAGAAAAAGAAGAAGGGCAAGAACGCCTCACCTAAGGCTAAACCCATCCCACTTCCTGAGCGTCAGAAGCATCCAGCTTATAATGACTGTGTGGATGCCCTAGTGGGACTCGGAGAAAGACGCAGAACAGCGAAACGCACCGTAAATAAGTTTCTGACCGAAAAGCCACAGACAAAAACTGTAGAGGAATTTGTAAGAGAGGTGTTTAAATGAAAATTGTGATTGACACAGACATATGATCAGGATTATTTTATACTACTCTGTAAGGACGTATCTAAATGCAATTAAATTTAACGGGACCGATTAATCAATTGGGATATGGGATTACTTGTCTCAATATCCTCAAGGCACTTTGGAATCGTGGTGTTGAAGTATCCCTGTATCCTATCTCTGGCCCTGAGAGCATTAGCGTTTCCTGTCAAGAAGACCATACGATAGTACAGAGATCTCTTGACCTAGCCAAAAACGGGTACAACCCAGAAGCCGCCTCAGTGCGTCTGTGGCACCAGTTTGACCTAGCCCAACACGTTGGTCGCGGAAAACACATAGGGTTCCCTATCTTCGAGCTAGACACCTTCACGAAGCAGGAATTACATCAAATGCGGTCCTGCGATGAACTGATGGTATGCTCAGAGTGGGCCAAGGGTGTTATTCAGTATCATGGACTGGGTAATAACATTCACGTAGTACCTCTGGGTGTAGACACATCTATCTTTTTACCCACTAACCCGTCAATGACTCAGCAACACCCTAAAAATAAGACGGTTTTCTTTAACTGTGGGAAATGGGAGGTGCGTAAAGGGCACGATATCCTGATTCGAGCCTTCAGGTTGGCCTACGAGCAGAATCCCAATATCGAGCTAAGAATGATGTGCCACAACCCATTCAACACTACTGGGGAGGATGAGAGGTGGGAATCTCTGTACTCTCACCCCGGAGTAAAACTTATTCCGAGGGCTGAGACACAGGGAGGTGTGTATAATATGATGGCGGAAGCGGACTGTGGAGTCTTTCCTTCTCGTGGAGAAGGTTGGAATCTGGAGCTACTGGAGATGATGTCAGTAGGTAGACACGTAATTGCCACCGACTATTCTGCTCATACAGAGTTTTGCAATGCTGATAACTGTACAGCTATAAACATCGAGAACACCGAACCGGCTTACGACAACAAGTGGTTCTTTGGACAAGGAAAATGGGCAAAAATTGATGAAAATACTATACGAGATCTTTCGGACGCTATGCTGGCCTTTGCAGCTAATTACAAGGGGGAAATCTCAGAAGCCGGGATCTCCACCGCCAGCGAATTCACTTGGAGAAACACCGCAGACAAAATCGTCGAAGGAGTCCTTTGGGAATAAGGGTCGTCCTGCGTGCGTCTGCTACAGCGTGGATGAGGATGGTGAGATAGTCATAGACGTTGGGATGGATGACTACTCTCCAGAAACTATGGAGAAGTTCGCCCTACTAATCGCCTCTATTCCAACGACGGCTTTTCAGGTACAGTCTATGCAGATCCTGCAAACGAATTTCGAAAGAGACTCAAAATTGGATGAATTCAGTACATTTGTCAAATCAGTCATACTTAAATCGACTATCCTTGAGGATGGCGGTCAATACATACAGGGAGAAGAGGAAGGCTTAACAAAAAGGAAATCTGGAGATACTCCAGTAATTAAACCTACAGACCTTTTTTAAGGGCACTACCATGAAAACAAATAACAAAGTGGGTTGGCAAAAATACGAAGATTTACTACAAAGTCAGCTTGAGTCTCCACTGTTAGACATGTTACACAGACAAGAGGGAGCGGTAGAAGACTCTGAAGAAGAAGGCGTGCCTTATCAGGATGAACAAGATAGGAAAGAGGACCAACTGCTCATTCCTATTAACGAGCGGCTAATGGAGAATATCTCTATAGCATCAAATTTTAACTGCTGGATGGGACACACCAACTTCAGCATAACGGAGGAGATAAGGGACACACTGAGCGAAACTAGCGGCGTGGAAGTTTTAAAAATCTGTAGTAGATATAGGTTTTTTGTTGGGATTGGAAGAATGTTCGACTTCGGCGAAGTCAGAGCAGAGATTGAACAAACTATTACAAGTAAAGGAAAAACACATGAACAAGAAAATCCAGAAGTACCTGAATGACGAAGACGTAATGAACATCGCATACAGTGCGGCGTCATCTTTTGCTACGGTTTTGTCACAGGATGAGATCCAAAGTTGTATTTTAAACGCACTGTGGAGGGCGTCAGAACGGTACAATAAGCGTAATGGGACCAAATTCACTTCCTACCTACATACGGGTGTGGTGTACGAGTGTCTCAGCCAAAGAAAGTTCAATAAATCCAAAAAAGCCGCTGTTCTTCATGAAAACATTGAAGATAAGCACGATCCGGTCGCTCAAATTGACATGTTGGACACCATTTCGGCAACATGTGAAGATCCGTCACTTATAATGGATAGGTTCTATAACAACATGACGATCAAGGAATTGGCGGAAGATAGGCAAGTTTGTGGCGAGACTATTCGTGTTAGACTTCAGAAAAATCTGGAAAAACTGAAAGTTTCGCTTTTAAAAAGTGTATAATATCACAGGAATTGGAATTACAGTCGGACACGGACAAATCTAAAACTTTTCATTTTTACTTACAGGAGATTTAATGTGGCTACTGTAGCTCCAAGTGGTGCTGGCGACCAGCCAGCCGTTGAAAATCGTGATGGTGGAACTGTTGTACACGGCGGAACTCCCGCCTCAGACAGTCCTGTTAACAACAACCTTGTTCTTTCCGTACTAGCTGACGACGTAGGTCAAAGCTATGGTTCTAAGGTAATTGCACAAGATGGTACAGGATCTCAATATACTGACAAAGTTGGTATTTCTGGTGCTGTTCCCGGTGCTATAACAGAAGGTACTACTCAGCTTGGTTATCAGGCTGGTGCCACTGAGTGGGTTGTTCAAGGTGGTAATGTAACAACTACCTTGGGTGGTGTAGCTAACACACTGCTGATTGGTGGTGCTGCTGATGTACACGGTGCTGATCCTTCCAGAGGATCTACTATGCAGGCTTCAGGTACACACCTGTATGGCACTGTAGATATAGACGTTTTAGCTGCACCAGCGTCTGGTTACAACTCGTTTGTAACTAAGAGCGGTAATACCGGTGTTGCTTCTGACTTTGTCCGCCCAAGCGGTGCTGGAAATGAGGCTTCTGCCGACGCTGCCGCAAACACAACCCGTGCTATTCCGGGTGAGTTGACGTATATGTTTGGTGGCAAAAATCCTCAGAGTGACGACTACAAGGCACAAGACTCTTACGAATCCTAAGATGGCTCGTTCGTAGGAGTCATTATGAACATCACCATAGACGAAATTGTAGCCATCGCATCTCTGGTGGGTGCGATTGGCTCTGCTATCATTTTTCTGTGGCGTTTCTTCAAAGTTACTCGTGTTTGGTTTAAAGACCAGAAAGAAATCAAGAATAGTATCTTAGAAATCAAATCCGAAGTCAGTTACAACGGAGGTGGTTCTATTAAAGATATGGTATTGAAACTTTCTAACACCTGTGATCGCATGGAAGTACGCCAAACAGTTATTGATCAACGTTCGAAGATAGCGTTGCATTATCAGGATAGGTGTCTCTTTGAGACTGACAGGGAAGGAAATCTAATCTGGGCTAATGAAAATTTCTACCAACAGACTGTTGGTCAGGGCGACATTAGCGGTGGATTAGACTGGGTTACGGTTGTAGACGACGAAGAAAGAGGGAATTTCTTAGACGAACTTAGTTCCTGCTTAATGATGAGCAGAAGAATTGATATCGAAACCGTATCTGTAGATAAAAGGAAACTTCGCTTCATTGGACACCCTTATCGATTAGATGATGGTCAACATGAAGGATTTCTAATTCACATCAAGATACAGGAGTAACAAATGGGATCTAAAAAGTTCAAACTTGATATTTCCGACCTAAGTAATTTGGGTAAAAACGCACTACTTGTTGGCGGTGCTGCCGCTGTAACTTACGTAATGCAAAACCTTGGCGAACTAGACTTGGGCAATATGGGTGCTCTTGTAGTACCTGTCATTGCTCTAGCTCTTGACACTGTTATTAAGTGGATGAAAAATAACACTGACGACAAGGAGTAGTTATGAGGGAGTTTGATACACCACGTTCTCTCTTAAACGCTTATCGTGATGGTTTTGAGGGGAGCATATGTGACCCTAAAGAGACTGCAGAGCTACTTGGTAAGTTAAAGACTCCCTTATTTGGTCCAGCAGCTTTCGGGTTGTGTGGCTCGGGGGAGGGGAAACTCTCCCTTCCCTTTAAGTCATTACTCAAATTTGATCCGGGTTTTGGACCCGCCGAAAAACAAACGACCGGCGACTGTGTTAGCCACGCTACACGAAACGCTTTGGATATCAGTCGTGCTGTTGAAATCCACGTAAAGGGAGAATCAGAGTCTTTTGAGGCACGAGGTGCTACAGAGGGTATCTATCAATCACGAAGTCATAGCGGCCAGGGGATGACCTGTTCCGGTGCGGCCAGATACGTGAACAGTAAGGGAGGTATTCTACTCCGTAAGAACTACGGTAAAGTAGACCTATCAACCTACAATTCCAGTCTAGGTGCAAGAAAACGCATCCCAGCGTCTATCTATACGACTGAGGCAAAGAAGCACCAAGTCAAGACGATCAGTATGGTTACGACCGTTCAGGAGGCACGAGACGCCCTCTCTAACGGGTATGCCCTCTCTGTATGCTCTGGTTACGGTTTTTCTTCTAGGAGAGACGCCAAGGGCATAGCAAAGAGATCTAGTGGCTGGTCACACGCTATGGCGTGGATTGCTTGTGATGACACGAACGACAGGTTCAATGAAACACTATTCCTTGTACAAAACAGTTGGGGTAGATGGAATTCCGGTCCTAAGGTGCATGGACAGCCTGATGGTAGCTTCTGGATTCGCGAAAAGGACGCAAGAGGAATGCTGGCTAGTCAGGGGTCTTGGGTCTTTAGTAACGTAGACGGTTTCCCTGCCAGGGATTTACTAGACTACGGTACTTCAACATATTTGTAGGGTATAAAATGAAAAACTTACTTTTTGCTACATTATTAGTATTTACTTCATCCTCATCAGGATCATGGGCTTATAGACCATACGTGGTAGTAAACTTAGCTAAAGCTATTATGACCTCAGGAGATTCTCCAGAAGCCCCAGTAAACGACCTTTGTGATGGAACTGGATGGATCACTCATGGTGACGGTCACAAGACGGAGTGCCCCGGTTGTCCAGCTTGTAAGAATAAAGCCCCGGAACCCATCGCAAAAAAGTGCCAGTGCGGTTGCAAGAAGTCAAATTGCAACTGCGTCAAGGGTCAAAACGCCCAAACAAACGGACGGTTCGGAGGAGTTGCCCTACTAGACGAGGCTGACCGAAATAACATTATGGTTTACCATATGGGTGCCAGTTGGTGCCATCCGTGTATAGATATGCAGAAAAAAACATGGGCAAATCCAGAATTAGAGAAGTTTTTGCTTGACAATCGGATAACACTTTATATAATGGATGAAGACGACGAAGAAAAGGACTATTCGAAATTCTTCAAGTACTATAAGATTGGTGCCTACCCAACCATGTTGGTCGTGGCGAGAGACGATTTGAATAGCCCAGTGAAAAGAGTTGAGGGTTTTCAGACGCACCAAGAAGTACTTTCCATTTTAAAGGCTGAAATTGATGAATGACGACAAGCTGACAGAATTGGCAGCACGTGTGTTAGTTTACGCTAAGTCAGAGGATAAAAACTTTGGCGTAGATCCTATGATACTGATCACAATATTCAAGATCATATTTACGTTAATAAGACTTCTATATCGATGTGGGAGCAACGAGGAATCCATCAAGAGTTCTATCAAGCGTCCGGGATTCATAGCTAGATTTGTCATGAAAAGAGTTATTGCTAAAAGATTACCTTTCAGAGAAAGAAAAGCCGCCTTCAACGCATTACTCAATGTTTCAGAAAAACTTTCCGAAAAAGAACTAACCGAAGCGATTAGTTCTTACCACTCATTTAAGAAAAACCTATAGGGGGACAGTGTAGTGACGGCATTTCAGATGATCATAGTTGGTCTAGGAGTACTACTTGGAGGTAGCACATTTTGGGGGCAGATTAAGGGTATCTCGCCTAAAATCTTAAAGCGGGTCAAGGACGAGAAAAAAGAAGATGTTCCTACGTCGGAAAAGAATGACCATCCAGAGGTATGCCCTGAAGATTCATTATGCACTGTAGTGTCACGCTGGGAGGATCTCAGAAACCAACTTGTTAATCGCGGGTTGACGGAAGCTATCTCTGAGTTGGACAAGATCTTCCCACTATTTGTTGTCAAGGATGGGGCTGGGCATACTGACGTTGGGGGCCTTCGTGGCAGTATTACAGACACGAGCAGTAAAGATGTTCAAGGAAATGTGGAACTATGAACAAAAAAACAAGACTTATCGCCGCCTTCATTTTAGTACTTACAGGTCTCTTTGGGGAACAATTAGTTCAGTGGGCAAAGGATAACGTAGACTTTACCCCAAACACGCCAGACGTAGTTGTCGTAGACGAACCGTCCGATTTATACCAGAAGATGGTTAAAAACGTTGTAGACATTGATATTAGCAAAGAGCATTCATCTGTACTCAGACCCTTCTTCGTTGAGATGGCAAGCGTTATCGAGACTGACCCCGGCTTCTTAAAGAGCACCGGTCAGTTCCGTGAATTCAATATCATGGCTGGTGCGATGAACTTTGCTGGTCAAGATATCAAGGGCATCTACCCAGATCTAGGTGAAGCTATCGATAAAGCAGTGATTTCTGCTATCGGTAAAGAAAATATACCATTAGATGGTGACCGCCGTGAACGACTTGTGAAGATCCTAACCGCTATTTCGTGGGGTACAAGTCAATGACAATAACAGGTCGCCTTGTTGACACAGTACTTGAACATCTAGGTGTGACAAAAGAACAAGTCGAAAGGGTTAAAACCATCATTGACATGGTTGAGTTCAAAGTGGAAGACGGCAAGAAGATTGCCACCATACAGCTTGGAGAGGGAATCGAAGTGACAATTGTTCAGCCTGACAAACCTCTCGACTAAGAAGTAGATTCAATTTCATAGTCCTCTTGCGGCTTTTATGCTGCGAGGGGACTTTTTTTGTACTTTTCTATTGACAATACGGGGTCTGAGGGATATAATAGAGTGATCCTCCCGGATGGTCCGCACAGAGCTATGGAGAGAAAGAAATAACCGAAGAACAAATAGATCAAGGGGAACAAATCAGGAAGGGTATCAATGATTTTGCAGACGAAAACAACTAACGGGAGAAAATACCGTGGATAGAAGAACATTTAACAAAGCGTTGAGCGGGTTATTTGCTGGGGCTTTACTTCCTATTAGTGAGCCTCTGGTAGCTACCGTAGTGGGGACGGCTGCTCCAAGTCACTTTGGGCTTACTCATTTTGGGCTGACTACCAGCTTTACGTTAGACCCTATAATGGGGAATGGAAAGTTAGAACCTTTCATAGATATAGATGAAGAACCCATAATAGAGGGTGAGTTTGCTTTTTATACAGATGAAGAGAGGACAGAAGAAAAGACGGTTTTCTTCGAGGGTAAGAGTAAGAAATGGGATGTGGTCGCTGACCCAAAACCGGAACCTAACGATCAGACCAATGTCTTAGAGGGCGAGGGTCAGCAGGGACGTGTAATAGAAGACAATTCTCATTCTCCATCTGGCGTTTTCATACTTTACGTACAGAGAGTGTACTATGAGATGAAATCCGTAGAAGTGTTCCTCCCAAACGACGGTGATCAAGTTAACCTTACGGATATCCAAAAGGGTAAGCGGTATGATATTGTCCTTAAATTTTCAACGGACAGTGAAACGGGTAGCGTAACCATGCGGGACGCCTCAATCAAAGACATAGTAATAGTACCAGTATTACTTTGGTAATGAGTGACAATGAAAACAATTTTCAATCTTAAACATGTGGACCCTATGAGTCAACCCTTATTCCTAGGGAAAGACCTTGGTGTTCAGCGTTACGATGTTCTTCACCAGTATATTGATTGGTTGTGTATGTCACGCCGTAAGAATATTGGCCTGCCATACGACAACGTTGGCAAAAACCCTATTGCTGGTTGGACTGAGCCTTGGATGAGTAGCGAATCTGTACAGGTCGCCCCTCAGGAACATGAGATCACCAGTTACAAAATTGGTGCTAGTAAGAACGATTTGGAAGACATGGACTTTGGAGATATGAAACTATGACAGAGCAGCACGCGGATCAGACGGCGAGAATGGCCCAGTTGACTGGATGGCAAGCAGGAACCTTTGATATACCTATGTCTGGTGTATGTGAGGCGGGAGTAGATGAACATGGTAATAATTTCTACGTTACCAGTGTTATCGCAAATAGGGATGGTCTATTTCGCGGGGCGAAGGCACGATTAATGGATAACTATGAGTTACCTATTCAATATACTACTAACAAGTACCGCCTCGCGGCGTTGATTGATGATGTCATTGGGTGGCACCATGACCGAAACCTAATAGACGGTAGCACAGATAAGGACCAAACCCTAAAACTCGCTCAAGAGTTAGGTGAGCTATCCGACAGCGTGTGTAAGGGTAAGGATATCAGGGATGATATTGGGGATATGTTAGTCGTTATGCTGAATATTACTGAGAGAAACAATATCTCTCTCGAAGACTGTCTTGCAAAAGCATGGGAAGACATTAAAGACCGTAAAGGCAAAATGATCGACGGAATCTTCGTCAAAGAATCTGATCTATAAGGGGTCACATGAGAAAATCTAAAAAGGGGAAGCAACCTAAACTTGTTGCCCTTGAAGCTAAAACATTTAATCAGAAAGATTACATCCGAGCTATCATTGAGCATGACATAATCATCTGTTCCGGACCATCTGGGTCTGGGAAGTCTTTTATAGCCGCCGGTATAGCGGCACACCAACTGCATAAGGGCGAAACCGCACAGGTCATTGTTACGAGACCCCTTGTTAGTACCGGCAAGGAAATTGGTTCTTTGCCGGGAGAGATGAATGAAAAGATCGCACCGTATCTACTGCCAATGGAAGAGAATCTGAAGCATTTTCTTGGTCAGGCATTCTACGGTCACTACTCAAACGATGGTGCTATTCAATATCGCCCCCTGGAACTCATGCGTGGAGCAACTTTCCATGACACATATATGATTCTGGACGAGGCTCAGAACTGTACACTTGAGCAAATCAAAATGTTTATCACTCGTATGGGACAGAATTCTAAAGTACTCATTAACGGTGACACCCATCAGGATGACTTATGTGGTAGAAGCGGTCTACAGTCCGTTATTGATAAGATAGGCGGTATTGATAGATGTGCTATTTGTGAATTAACATATAGAGATATTCAGCGTAATGGTATCTTAGGTGAAGTGATTCAAGCGTTGGAGAGTTGAATGCCAGACTACGACTATGAGTGCTCAGGGTGTGAGCATTTCCTTGAGGATGTTACACAGGGGATGACCGATCTACCACTAGAGATATGTCCAGCGTGTGGGGAACCAGCGTTGTCTAGAGTTATTTCCGGTGGATTGGGATTTCAGGTAAAGAAAGTGGAGACCGTTGGTCAGTTAGCCGCTAAGAATACTAAGGCTAACAAAACCAGAATAGCTGAAGCGGCTGCCAAGAAGCGTGAGGAAACTCCGGAAGAACCCAAGACTTGGGTGGACAAACATGGCGGTGACGCCACCAGTAAGGAGATTAATAAGATGTCTCCTAATCAAAAACTACGCTACGTTATGGAAGGTAAGAAATGACAGAAAAACCACAGATGCGTTATGTAAACAAGCCATTCGCTATTTCAGATACGCGAAAAGAAGAACTGTTCGACAGAACTGGATCTCTAGTAGGTGAAGAAAACAAGCATAAGGTACCGCACTATGCTAAGACGATTTCTAACACTGAGGCGGGGGGTGCTATGGTTTACTACGTCCTGACACACACGGGAACACTGCTCGACCCCATGGGGCCGTACAGTAAGAGACAACGTAATCTTGATACCAAAATGAAGAGAGTTTCCAAGAATACGTTCGATTTGTACTTGACTTACCTCAAGACTAACAATTCTATTTACCTGACAAAGGCACAAAGGGGATTTTTGAATGACTAAGAAGGGACCGCTCAGTAAGGCAGAAAAATTCTACATTGAGAATCATGTAGATTTAGGAGTAAAGGAACTGTGTAAGGATTTAGACCGATCACAAATTGCAATCAAAAAGTTTATCAGTACACTACCTAAGAATAATACCGTTCCCACAAAGGTTGAGGGTAAAGGTAGAGTGTTCGATCAGTTCGCCAGAAACGATGCGGGTGGGGCTACGGTCATGACGCCGAATGCGGCGGAAATGGCTGATGGCATGAGGAAGGATCCGGTTCAAACACCTCGGTCCAGCAAATGTACCACCACTGTTAGATAAGGGAAATCATGGATAATCAAAGATGGGCACAATTTTATCGCAGTAAGAAGAGTAACACTAAGTATGTTTTCATTAAGGTGATGACTACTAATGGTGAACACTTTTTCTGCCAAGACTACGATGAGTGGTTTGACGTAAAGGAATACTGTGAAAAGAATTCCGTCTTTATTCAGGATTTACACTTGCAATTTCGCTCTAACCGAACTATAATAGATGTGGCAGAAGCTGACGCTATTTATGTTGTGAGGTCGGTTTTGGGTACTATGGGTCAGAAAACGAAACACTATCTTACTATTGGCGTACTGTCTGACGGTAAGATGATGAAGCGTATGTATATTGTACCAGAGTTGATCAAGGAAAAAGAGTACGAAGACACATTAGACAACTGTTTCGACGAGGCTTTGATCTACAATGAAAAAACGAAAAAGAACAGACAAGAGCAGGTATAAACATGAATCAACAGGTGGCCACTGTACCTGTGCGGCCTACGTGGCTGAGATTATGTGTAAGAAAAACGCGGAGAACAAGAATGAGGGTTCACTGCCACATAAGTTTTGGAATAGAAAACCGTGGGACTGGACTTTCAAACGTCAATTGTTCAGGGCTAACCAGCTAATCAAGAAGTTTAGCGAAGCCGGTATTGTCAAAGCTATTACTTCCAATGAATTCCGAAAGATATTCTCTCTTAACCATCCTAGTGCGGAGAGGATAATTGGCAAGTATCACCTGATAGCGAAGGAACAGAGTGAGGCAGAAAAACAAGAAGTTGTGTACAAAGAAAATCCAACAGTACGCAAGAAGACATACGGCAAGAAAAACATCCTACAAAAGTTAAGGAATATCGAGAATGGCAAAAAAAACAGCGAAGAAGGGCAAGATTAAGGAAACTGGTGACGTACTGGTCGACAGTATTACTAAGAAATATGGTGATATTATTGAATCTGGAACTGAGGTTCTGGAAACACTGGAGAAATTTGATGTTATCAGCGTGTCTCCCGCACTAGATCTTGCTCTTGGAGGAGGCTTGAGAGAAGGACAGTGTGTCAATATCACGGGAGATCCCAAGACCGGGAAAACGACAACAGCCCTGTACTTCGCGGCTAAAGCACAAAAACTAGGTAAGAAGGTGTTCTACCTAAACACTGAGGGTCGGATGACCAAAGAGAACTTCACAGGTATCAAAGATCTGGATGTTGACGCTATTAGCATCGTACAGGCTACAGACAAAGAACCCAAGGTGTCCGCTGAGACGTACCTGAACGCACTGGAAACCCTGATTAAGCAAGAGCCGGGTTTGGTGTGTATCATTGATTCAGCTTCAAACATGGTTCCTCAGGATGAGTTAAACGGTGAGATTCGCACAGGTGTACGAAACGCTTTACCGAGACTGCTGTCCATGTTCTTTAAGCGTGTAAGCGGCGATGTATCTCGTATGAAGTCTATCGTGATTTTTATCACCCATAACATTGCTAACACTGGTGGTAGCCGTTTTGCCCCAAAGAAAATGGCTGACTCTGGTAATATGTTACAGTATCAAGTTGGTACAAATATGGTGATTACTCATCGTGGCAAGTGGGAAGTACCAAAAGATTCTGGCAATCACGTCGGCCAAGTAGCCAACTGGAAGATCCTTACGTCTGCCGCTGGAGGCATCCCAAACAGCCTCGCAGAGAGTTGGATCAAGTATGGGGTCGGGGTTGATGAGGCACAGGAGATCTGTCACATAGCTACGCAGTTCGCTCTTATATCCGTCAAGGGTGCTTGGTACACCGCTGGGTGCTTCATTGACAACAAAGACGACCCAATCATCCAGAAGTATCTCAAGGTCAACGAGGTGAACCCAGAGGATGCTGATGCGGTAACGAAGGCGTTCAAGTTTCAGGGTATGAGCAATGTTTCAGATTTCATTGCTGAAAATCAAGATCTACAAGACTTCCTTATTCAACAAGTGAGAGATATCCTAATATGAAAGTAACCGGACTGAATGGTCTGGAATACAATCTGGATCTCAAGGAATATTCCAAGCAGAGAGCTAAGTGTTCTAAGTATCATCGAGCCGCTAGGGAAATACTTGGAGAAAAGTTTAAGGGTTATTCAGTCTACGAAGAGGTAAAGTTGCCGGGAACGGTCAATCCCGCCTTAAAATCTGTTTTATACCTTGACTTCTACATTCCGAACGCTAAAATAGGCGTAGAGGTTCATGGTCAACAGCACTTTGAATTCACCCCGTTCTTTCACAAAACGAAGGCTGGCTTTCTTTTCTCTCAAATGAGGGATCGTAACAAGGCTGATTGGTGTGAGATAAACGAGATTGAACTAATCGTTTTCAACTACAGTGACCCCGAAGAATATTGGAGAAAGCAAATTGAGTGCTGCTGCTGACAGACTTAAAGAGTTCATCAGGAGAATTGATGAGTATATCACGCTGAAGAATGCCGCACCAACAGTATTCAAAGCTGATTTTGCTATGGCGGAAACTTTTGACTTAGCGACCCTAGACACGTTAACTCAAGACGAATGTTTCAACTACGCTTTTATGCTCTACCAATACGCCGACCATATTGCTGGTGAGCGTGCTGGTCAGCAAAATGTCGCCAGATGGTGTGCCTCAACGTTAAATAGCATATACTCTCAAGAATTTGATAGTCAAACTATTGCAAAGCATGAGATTAAGGTTGGCAGGGTACTCAGAGAGAACGAATTGGCTAAAAAAATCTATGACTGGAAGGAAGTCGCGGACTCCAGACTAGCGAAGTTAGAAAACCGTGAGCACAACATACGCAGGAAAGCTGATATCCTGATTGAAAAAGGAAGACGAAAATGAGTGTAGATATTCTCAAAGCGTTGTTTGAGTCGTTGTCCCCAGAAGAAAAACAAGAGATCTTGTCGCAACTACTGGATAAAAACCCCTTAGAAGATATACCCGCACACCCCAAGGCCGTCATAGACAAGCCTAAGACGCGAGGGTCAGTCGTTAATGAAGACTTCTCTGTTACTCCACCCGGTGATCAGAGGGGTCATAGAACACCCGTGAAGGCTAAGAGTAACCAGTGGACTGACGAGGGAGAGAATCGAGACGAGAACTTTGACCCCACTAAGTATGAAAAGGTGGCACGCTCACGGCCAGCACCTGACGTGGTAGAGGTTGAGTGTCATGTGTGTAAGAAATCGTTCATCGCACACGGTAGTACGCTGTTTGGTTCATTCCCCCGCTGCGGTCGTTGCATAGGAAGTTAGTTTAGCATGGATCAGAAACTCTCAGACATTGGTGCTGAACGAGCCGTCTTGGCAGGACTGTTTAGCTATGGACTGGACGCATATGTAGAAATCAACGATGTTATTGATCACGGTAGCTTTGCTCATCAGAACAATCAGGTTATCTACAAGTGTATTGAGAAGGTCTTGCAGAACGAGGCCGTAGTAGACGTGCCAGCCATCCTGTCTGCCGCACAACAACTCAACCTATCTGATGTTATCAACACAGATCAGGAGTTAGAATACATTGGTTCCTTGATGGAGTTTCCCGTTAAGCAGGACAATGTTCTTTTCTTCGCGGCACAGATTAAGAAGTTTGAGTTTGCCCGAAGTGCCAAACGTATTGCCAAGAAGATTGAGAGGGGTATTGACGATATCAATGGGGACGAATCCATTGATGATATCATTGGTCTGGTTGAGAATCCTCTTATGGAATTCTTACGTGACGATGAGAACGGTCAAAAGCCAGAACAGCTTGGCGATGGTGCCGATGACTACCTACAATTCTTGATAGAGAATAAGTGTGACCAAATTGGTCTGACCTCTGGATATCCTAGGTATGACGCGGTTATCGGAGGTGGACTAAGACGCAAGTGTATCGATATCGTCTCCGCACGTCCCGGTGTTGGTAAGTCTGTATTTGCTGACAATGTGTCTCTCCACAATGCTCGTAACGGTATTCCAGTGCTAATGTTGGATACTGAGATGAGTAAAGAAGATCATATGAACAGGCTGGCCGCTCATATTAGTGGTGTACCTATTAACGAGATTGCGACTGGGCAGTTCTCAGTAAATGAGGAAAAGTACCTCGCCGTCAAAGCGGCATTCGAAGAAATCAAGTCTTTGCCGTACACCTACGTTGGTGTTGCTGGTGCTCCATTTGAGACCATTGTGAATACTATCAAACGCTGGATTCTACGAGAGGTTGGACAGGATGAGGAGGGTCGTACTAACGACTGCTTGGTGGTATACGATTATCTCAAACTCATGTCTTCCTCTGGTATTTCCAATAATATGCAAGAATATCAGGCACTAGGGTTTCAGATTACTACTCTACACAACCTCTCTGTTAAGTATGATTTCGCCTGTCTATCATTTATTCAGTTGAACCGTGACGGCATCACTAGGGAAGACACGTCGGTGGCGGCTGGGTCAGATCGCATCATCTGGCTTTGCACCTCATTTGCTATCTTTAAGCCAAAGGCCCAAGAGGAAATAGCCGAAGATGGTCCTCAGGGCGGAACCCACAAGGCTGTCGTTAAGAAAGCTAGACACGGTGGTGGATTGGTGGACGGCAACTACATCAACTTCAGCATGGACGGTGCTCACGCTAGAATCACAGAAATCAGTACTAGAGATGAGGCTAGAACTAACCCCAATGGTGCTCTAGAGGGTGCCAATCAACCTATTGAGGAAGACGATGAATAATGGACTAGGAAGATCAAGTACGTTTCCTGAGAGATAAAAAGGAGGGAGAATTGATGACTAGAACAGCACTGGTTGTCACGACACTTGTAATCACCCTTGGGTTATATGACCTGTACGCGGTCGCCATAGGTGGGGTAGAGTTGAGTGTCAGTCGGTTTATGCAGAATTCGGCTTTTGAGGCACCTTTTGTAACCTTTACAGTTGGGTTTATTTGCGGACATATTTTTGGCTACATGCCACCACAGACGAGGGGGAAAGATGAACGAAACATTAATAGATGACGTACTTGGGGGTGCGATTAACGTAGACCACAAAGGCACTAAGAGATGGAGGTATGTGGCTGATGGTCTAGTACAATATATGGCTCAGGATGAGTTTGCGGACTTTTTCAACGACGTAATAAACAAAGTACAAGAAGCGGCAAATAGTTGGAGAGATGAATGTCAATCTACGCAATAGCCGCTGCCTCATTCCTATGCCTGATTTGTGCTGAGATAACTTCCGACATGGTGATTATCCACACGCTTTAACGTGGTTTTCCTACGCACTAGCAAATACAGGGTTGCTCTGGTATGAATACAACAAACACGTCGGATAAGAGATTAAACCTAGAGAAGGTCAAGGATATTATCTTCGACGATGTTTACAAGTTGTTAGATAACTTCAACTTAAAGTATGATCAGGATGGCGACAACATCTTCATGTGCTGCCCTATCCACGAAGGCAGCGACAACCGTAACGGATGCTCAATCTCTCCCAAGTTCAAGGTTTGGAAGTGTTGGACTCGTGGGTGTCACGATCATTATGGTAGTGATATCTTTGGCTTTATTAAGGGTCTTCTGGACACAGACTCTTTTGGTGATGTTCTGAGGGTTATTTCTCAGATCTATAACATAAATGATGCTCAGGGTTTTGAGTCTAAGCAGGTTAGGTTCCACCACCTTACCAATTTGAACAAGATCTTCAATAAGCCCTCTCAGACCCTCACAGAGAGCACGTTCGATAAAGTTAGCACTTGCGGTCGCTCACCCTATTTCGAGGCTCGTGGGTTCAAGCCAGAGACCCTCAAGGTGTTTGGAGTGGAAGACTGTGACGACAAACGTTCGCCCATGAAGTTTCGCTCCATAATCCCTATCTATTTCAAGAGAAAACAGATGGGATACATCGCCAGATCCACAGAGCAGTGGTTACAGCCTAAGTACTTGTTTTCAAGTGGTCTTAGGAAGACTGACTATTGCTATAACTGGGACCGTGCTATTGAGCGTGCGTTGGAAACCCGAACCCTTTTCATTGTAGAGGGTCAGGGTGACGTATGGAAAATGTTTGAGGCTGGCGTTGTAAATTGCGTCGGGCTGTTTGGCAAGTCGGTATCAGAGCAGCAGAAGAGGCTGTTGCTGACCAGCGGGATTACCAATCTCGTAATCCTCACAGATAACGACTCAGCGGGCAGAGAAGGTAAGATCAAGATCAAGAGAGATTTCGGTCGTTTATTCACACTCACCTTTCCGCAGATGCACTCCAAAGACTTGGGGAACTTATTTGTGGAGAACATTCAAGACAACATTCTATCAGGACTAAGGGGATTGTATTAATGAAGGTTATTGGTATCTCAGGTAGGAAGCAGGCTGGTAAGAACACAACTGCTAATATCCTCAATGGTCTGGTTCTCCAGAAATATGGGTTGGCAGAAGATTGGAATATTGGGGCTGAGGGAGACCTTAACGTTCTAACCCACGACACCTTCGGAAATTTGGGGTGGGGCGGTTTTGACATTACCCGCAAGGACAGGGAATTCGTAGAGTACGCAGAGTTGAATCTGTGGCCCTATGTGAAGCTGTACAGTTTCGCTGATAGTCTCAAGCAAATGTGTGTTGAGCTATTTGAGATTCCTCATGGATGCGTTTGGGGAACTGACGACCAGAAGAATACTCTTCAGGAGCATCTTCTTTGGGAGAATATGCTGGGGGTTATCGTGCCTCAGGAGGCTAATTTTCTGTTTAATGAAACGTCTGGTGGTTACAACTGCGTTGACATGTTAACTCCTAGTGTTACTGATGAGGAGTTTATCAAGCGTAAGTTCGAAGGTATACTATCGTTTGACGATGGGTTATTTTTAATTCACAAACCCGGCCCAATGACCGCCAGAGAATTCATGCAGTTCCTCGGAACTGACGTGATGCGTAAGATGTACGGTCCTATTTGGATCAACTCCTGTATTAAGAGAATTCAACAAGAACAATCAGAACTTGCCATCATTGCGGATATCCGTTTCCCCAATGAGGCAGAAGCAATAACAAAAATCGGTGGAGACCTGTGGAGGTTGAACCGAGTCCCCTTTAGCGACGACAAGCACTCAAGCGAAACGGCGTTAGATGATTACCCATTCAAGACCGTTATTGACAACGCTGACAAGAGTGTTGATCACCTTGTTGAGTCAGTCAAGCAATTATTTAGGAGATAATCTTGATCGTTACGTACATCAGGTCGAGCAGCTATACCAACTTTGACTACTGCCAAATGCAGTATTTCATCACTTACAACCTAGGCTGGCCGTCTAAGAGTAATAAGCGTGCCGACATGGGGACGATGGCCCACAAGGTTATGGAGATCCTTTCTGGGCTGAAGAAATTCCAACAGGACAAACCCAAGAACAAGTTTCTGGTAGTTGAAGATGATGCCTGCGGTAAAGTAAAAATTGATAAGAACAGATTGCTCACCGACGATCTTTTGGATGAGTTGTGTGAGTTAAGTTTTGAGTGTTATAAGTTAAAGATGACGGATCATAAGTGGTACCCGAGAGACCTGAAAGAAGTAAAGCGTTCCGTCTACATGTTCATTAGGCAGAACGGCGGTCAGTTCGACCCACGCCTCCGCAACATCCATCATCCTGAGCCTCACTTTGATATTCCTATTGAAGAAGACTGGGCAAAGTTTGAGTATGAGATTGATGGTAAAATGGTGAAGGGTCAGCTTGCTATCAAGGGCACCATTGACCTTGTGACTCTGGTTAATGACGAAACCATCGAGGTTATTGACTGGAAGACCGGGCGACGTATGAACTGGGCTACTGGGGAAGAAAAAGACTTCAAAAAGTTAAGTAGTGACCCTCAGTTGTTGCTCTACTTCTATGCTATCTCCAAGTTGTACCCAGACTATCTGAATCGGATCATGAGCATCTTCTTCTGCAAGGATACCGAGGGAGAAATGGACCCAAAACCCTTCAGTATGTGCTTCGATAAGAGCGATGAGGAGCGATTTCTGGGGATGCTCAAGAAGAGATTCGAGGAAATCAAGAAAAACACTAGTCCTAAGCTAATGGACCCCAGTCGTAGGTCTTTCAAATGTACGAGAATGTGCCACTATTGTAAGACTAATTGGGAGGGAACTGATGAAAATATGTGTCTATTTATAGAGAAACACATAAAAGAACACGGAATGGAAGAGACCGTCAAGAAATGTACCAGACCCGGATTTGACATAGGTTTTTACGAAAGTCCCGGATAGAATCTAATAAGTGTAAGACGGACTTTCTACAAAAAGAACGGTCGGACACCAATTCCTATAAGGTGATTATTAATGAATGATTTGTCCAAGTGTCAATGCTCTAGTCCGGGTTGGTGTAAGGTCTTTAAAAAAGAGATGGGTGTAATACCGCCTAACTGGAAGTGGTGCCAAGATACATCTCAAGCAGAGAGGGAAAAATATCTACGACCATCTAAGAGTAGGGGTGTGCTTAGTTTGAGTACGTCGGAACATAGAGTTAGCACTATTGATTTTTATGATGATATTCCAGAACCCAAAAGTACATTAGCTATATGCGTCATTCCAGCTAACGAGGCAGCTAGGAAACTACTCAGAGTAACACGTCAGAGAATCAAAGAATACGCACAAGAATGCGGTGCAGATTACATAGAGCTAACTGGAGATCAACATCCAGATTGGCCTATGGCTAACAAGTATAGAGTAAGACAAGTAACTTCTATATACGAAAAAACATTGTATTTAGATTGTGATATACTTGTATCTGATAAAGCACCAAATATCTTTGAGATAACACCAGATGATAAAATATCTGGCTTTGATGAATATCGCATCTGGTCGCAAAAAGATTACAGTTGGATTGAACGAGAGCAGGACATAATAATAAGAAAGACTCTAACAGACAAGCAGGCAGAAAAATTTTTAGATAATGGTAGAACAATTTACCCCAAGGTAATGATTAATGGGGGCGTTTTGGTTATACCAAAGTCTTGTGCAAAATACTACCAACAGCCCACAGATACATATCCTAAGCAGTGGTGCTTTGACCAGAATTATTTGACCCTTTTAGTTTATGGCGAAGATGTTTTTAACCCACTTGACTTCAAGTGGAACTGTCTATTCACTTGTGAAGATGGTTTCTGGTACAATTCCTCAGAGGCTTATTTTATACATGTAAATTCTTTGAGGGACCAAGAAACTAGAGAGGCCGTTCTGTCACAAATATCTTTAGGGGATTTTTGTCCAATAGAGCCTCAAAGGTATGAAAACTCTTACCAAAATATAGAGCCGATCTGGCAACCAAGCGATTTAAATAATCTAAAGTCGAACACTTTTAAATCAAACAAAATAGGTCTAATTCAAGGTGAAATAGCCCCCGGAGGTGCCCTTACGTGGATGAAACTTTTTGCACAATGTTTTAGTGATGATATTACTGGTATAGTACCACTGGCGAACCCTCCCCAGTTCCATAACCTTGAAACGGGTATGACGACTGGTTATTCTGAAGAAGAAATGGAAGAAGTTTATGTAAAATCTGATATTATCATCTATTGGGCATACTATTTAAATGAATCATTGCCAATGTTCATGAGAGATAATCCACTCAATAAGAAGATAATATACGTATCTCACTCTGGATTTAGACATAACCGACTGCACGATATATTAATTGATATTCTCAAACCAGACGTTAGTGTGTTTGTGGACAAGACTGTTGCAAAACATTATAACGGTATATGTATACCTCCACCAGTATTCTTCGATAAAGAATTAAAAAGAAGGCCGGTCCCAAAAAATATCCTGTGGCATCATAGGATAGAGAAATATAAGGGTGTCCAAGTCCTTGCCGATATTATTAACTGTTTACCAGATTTTAATTTCCATATAGCTGGTAGTTGGTTAGAGCAATACTTCGATCAAGAAGCAAGAGATTTGGTCAACCATAGGATTTTAAGTGACAGTATACAAAATGTGTTCTATTACGGGCACGTAGAAGATGTTTCACAATTATTCAAAACGTGCTCTTTATCTTTATCTACATCTTATGACGAATCTTTCGGTTTATCCGTAGCGGAAGGTATTGCACATGGTATACCAACAGTTTCTCACCCCGTTGGCGTAGGTATGTTTTCTGACTCCATTGTAAGATATAAATCTCACGCAACAGAGTGGGCCAAAGCGATAAGGTCGTGCGAGGAGACAACAAAAGAAGCAAAAAATAGAGACTACATTCGAGAAAATTTTTCTATTGAAAATTTCAAAGTAGAGTGGAACAAGATATTATGATTGTGAATATTGCTATGCCAGTACACAATACGAATGTTCTTTGGTTAAAAGAGGCGATCCAGAGTATTCAAAGCCAAACTTATAAACATTGGAAACTTATTATTGTAGATGATTGCAGTATCAACTTAGAGACAATTAAATTTCTTGAATCAATTGTTAGTCAAAATATTCAACTGGTCAGGACGGAGCAAAACCTTGGGTGTGACTCAGCTAGACTTTTTGCGAAAAAATTTTTAGACAAAGATTGTGAGTTTCTGGTGTTTATGGATGGCGACGATATAATGACGCCCAACAGAATAGAGAAACAGATTGCTTTCTTAGACACAAATAAAGACATAGGAATAGTAGGAGGTCAAATACAAAGGTTTGTTGATCGAACATCACCATTCATTGATATGAACGCTCCGGATTGTGAAGGGGTTACTTCACATCCCTACAATGTAAACCAGTACATTTTATCCAAATCGTGGGTTATAAACAACCCCTCAACGGCCATGAGACGCTCTGTCGTAGATGAGTTTGACGCCGGTTTGATAAGAAAAATTCAAGACGAGTCAGGTCTCGATAGGAATGTGTACGGCGATTTAATTTTCTACAGTATCAACGCAATGAGAGGTGTTCAGATTAGGAATTTATCAGATATCATTGTCTTTTATCGTGTCAGTGAACATAACCTTTCGGGAAAAGTTTGGTATGGAGACCAAGAAAAACACAAGCAATTACGAAAAAAAATGTTGGAGTACTATGTTAGTAAATAGAGACAAAAAGATGATTTTTATACGCATTCCAAAAACTGCGTGTACGTCAATTCATTGGGCTTTGATGGAATCTAATCAGGGGTGGGATAGTATAAGAAAACCAGACGAATCTTGGCATCAGAACAGTAGATCACTACCTGACGAATTTAATGATTATGAATTGATTGCTGTGTCAAGAAATCCTTGGGAAAGAATGTTATCCCTGTTTTGTTTTTATATACAAAGGACGTGGAAGATTATAGACAGCCCGTCGTCTGTGGAAGAACTAAGTAATAAAGATGGGATCCGCAAATGGGCTAACGATTTAAACATAGAGGTAATAACCAAGGGGTTTCATAAATTTTTAAAGGATTACAAAGATACTTCCACTGAACCATGTATGTATTGGGTTAACGAGCGTCACCCCGGAGGGGTAGTGTGGTTCAAATATGAACAACTTGATAAGATAGAAAGTTACCTGGATATTAAATTGTCGCCAATGAATCAAAGTACCCACCTTCATTATTCTCATTACTATGATAACGAGACGATCAAACTAGTCGAAAACACACACTCTGTAGACATAGACAGGTTTGGGTATTTTTTTGAACATGCTTGATTTTGTCTCCGTTGTATCGTACGGCCAGAAATTATCAGAAAAATCAAGAATCGCTCAAAGTAACCCTTTACATTCAGAGATTCTGGACTATAATAAAGGAGAAGACAGGAATTAGGACACTAACAAGGACAAGATATGAAGTGGTTTCCGTTGTGCAATTACACGCACTATTCTCTACAGCGAGCCTTCTCAAAGCCCAAACAACTAGCTAAAAAATGCTCAGAGAATTCTTATCGGGCCTGCGGGATAGCTGATTACAAGTCAATCTCCGGAGCCGTTTCTTTTTACCAAGCCTGCATAGCGAACGATATCAAGCCAATCATTGGTTGTACGTTTGATGGTTTCACCCTCTTTGCTAAGAACAAAGAAGGTTGGTTGGAACTAATCCGCATCGTGTCCACCCTCGACGACAGGGGAAATGTTGACACTGGGCTATTGGTCAAGCTGGCTAATCAGGGTAACCTAATCTGTCTGGCTAGAGATCCCTCTGTCTCACCAATCTCAGGTGAAGACTTCTATCAGAAGAGTTCTGCTTTCCCAAATACGTATTACGTAGAGAGAGATCAAGCTGAACTGCACAGGGTTTTGATATGTGGTCACCTAAAGAAGACTATGTCACAAGTAAAGCGGATATACGTCATCCCCGGTCTCCAACTGATCCGAAACAACACTGACATTACTGACTACCAGATGTTCTTCGAGTGTAGCGAATTCTACATAAAAGACAGGATGGAGGCCGCACAGATTCTAGTGGATGATCCTAAGATGGATATCTTCGATGAGATCTTTGACAAGTGTGAGAACTACAATATCCTCAGTAAGCCAATGCTTCCTAAATTCCCCTGTCCTGTTGGTTACAGCGAAGGTGAGTATCTGGTAGAATTGTGTAAAGAGGGCTGGTTGGAGCTAGAGAAAGACGGCACTATTACATCTGATAACTGTGTAGAATACAGGGCACGCTACGACAGAGAACTCAAGGTTATAGAGAATGCTAATCTCTCAGGTTACTTCCTTATCGTTTGGGATATTCTCAACTTCTGCCGTAGTAACGGCTGGATGGTTGGTCCGGGGAGAGGGTCTGCTGCTGGGTGTCTGATCTCCTACCTCATGAAGATCACCATGATCGACCCTATTGAGTTTGCTCTTATCTTTGAGCGTTTCTACAACGACGGTCGTAACACAGAAGATCATGTGTCCCTACCCGATATTGACATGGACGTTCCTACGGGTAAGCGTGATGAAATCATTCAGGAGTTGAAGAACAGGTATGGTGCCGAGAACGTTAGCCAAATGTGTACTTTTGGTAGGCTACAGGGTCGCAGTGCAATCAAAGAGATTCTACGTGTGAACGAAGCCTGTGGGTTTGGTGAGATGAACTACATTACCAAGTACATACCTGACGAGGCCGCTATATCCGACCAGTTAGCACTAATGGACGAAGAGGATCGCTCTATAATCCGGTGGGCACTTCTGAATAATGCAGACGACCTTAGGGACTACTGCTATATTGACGATGAAGGTGTACTGCACGGTGACTATGCTGAATACTTCCAACAAGCTATTGATCTTGAGGGAACCTTCAAGACACAGGGTAAGCACGCCGCTGGTGTTGTGATCTCTGCTCTACCGCTTCACGAGGTATGCCCTATGGTTAACCAGAAAAGTGGAGGCGAGAAGATTGCCGGTCTTGAAATGAACGACCTAGAGGCACTAGGACATGTGAAATTCGATGTTCTCGGGATAAATCTCCTAGATAAATTGATGTATGTGAGGGAATTAATAGGAAATTGAGTATAATAGTATGTCAATTTTAACTCTACTGGAGACATACTATGAACAAAGAGACTTTACAAGCAATGATTTACACTGAGGGGAAGACACAACGCGAGGTAGCCAAGGAATTTAATCTGAGCGAGGCTTGCGTGTCCCAAAGGATGAAGAAGTGGGGTATATCAAAAACCCCAGAGAGAAGGTGGATAGGTAAAAAATTTGGCTCCCTCATGGTCATCAGCGTACACGGTAGGGATGAATATTCGCACGCGATTCTGAATTGTGTTTGTGATTGTGGAAACAAAATACCTGTACTAAATCACTCTTTAACTAGCGGAAACACGAAAAGCTGTGGTTGTAACTCAAGGAAAAGAGGGTCGTCTCACCCAAACTTTAGGGGTTATGAAGAGATTCAAGCAAGCCACTGGGGTCAGTACACCAAGGGTGCTGAAAAAAGAATGTTAGAATTTGATATAACCATGGAATATGCTTGGGCTAAATACCTTGATCAGAATGGTCTATGTGCTTATTCCGGTCAGCCAATTTTCTTTCCGAAGACTAGGAAGCAGAAGGGGGACTCTACAGCCTCTTTAGATAGAATAGACAGCAGTAAGGGGTACGTGTCGGGAAACGTACAGTGGGTACATAAAGAGATTAATAGAATGAAGTCAAATCTACCGGAGGGCGATTTCTTGCAGATAATCAAGAATATTGCAGAATATAAGGAGTTAATATTATCATTTTAGTATTAAAGGTTGAACAATGAAACCCTTCAGTAAAGAACGCTACGCACAAGCCGCCACAGTAATGAGATCTATGCCAGAGTTGGACTCTTGTGTCTCTGGTCATGATAAGATCTACATCTCAGATCTTCTAGAAAACGCCATTACAATGATTGAACTCAACGAAGAACGCGAAAAGAAGTGGGGTGAAGCAACAAAAGCTAAAGTTTGTCACGAATTGAACAGGCGAAGTATCGAACAGTTGCAGGGCATGATGGAACAATTGGAGAAAAGGGTTCGCCGGGTAGAAGATAACCAAAGGGGAAGGGGTTGGAACTAATTAAACGAGTGAATGTGATGAAGGGTAATATGGAGGAGCAAGAATTTCTCGATTTTTGCGAAGCTATTACCTTTAAGAATAAAGGACAAAAGATAATGAAAACTTATTCTCATTCGGAGAGGAAATTACAATGAATAGGGATATAATTTGCTTCGACTTTGAAACAGGTGGACGTAACCCACTTCGTTGTCAGCCAACTCAGATTGCTGCTATCGCCCTAGATGGTCGCAATTTTAGGCCCAAGGGTGAATTCCAGAGTATGATGCGTCCAATTATTGACGACGAGAAAGCACTGGCTGCTGGAGTTGACCCTCTTGAGGAAGGGGCACTCAAGGTCACAGGTCAGACACGGAAGCAGCTTGCTAAAGCACCGCTCCCTAAGGGTGTATGGAAGAAGTTCTGTACATTCGTTAATAAGTACAACTGGTCTGGAAAACAGTTCCACGCCCCAATTCCATGTGGGTTTAACATCTTGGGATATGACATGAAGATCGTAGACCGTTTGTGCAAGGAATACGGACCCTTCGATGATAAGAGACAGGGTCAGAAGCTATTCCATCAGATCTACAAGATCGATGTTATGGACGACATGTGGCTGTGGACAGAGGGCGACCCTGCCATCAAGTCTATCAGTATGGACTCTCTGCGAGAACGTATGGGAATGTCCTCAGAGAACGCTCACGACGCCCTACAGGACGTTAAGGATACAGCCAACATCTTCATCAAGTTTCAAAAGTCCCGCCGTCTAGTCTATCAAAATCTAACGGTGGACAAGTGTTTTGCCAATGGTGGTCTAGCAATTAAGTAGGAGAAATCATGCTCAGAAAAGTAGAGAACAAAAACAGGTATAGGACTGCTCAACCCTATTACTATCACCTTCACGAGTTCGATGATCACGGTAGCCCAGTTGACTATCTGTTTACCATTAACCAACTAGACAACGCTGAGGAAAGAGCGAGGGCGAACCCAGAAGATATTGTGGAAGACGGTATTCTGGAGAACAGATTCGTTGCGGGGTTATGTTTGGGTCTGGTATTGGGGTCTGCGATAGGTAACTTGGTATATTTCCTTTGTGTGAAATTTGATGTTAAGTCGCTGTTAGGATGGTGAGATGGATCTAAGAGACGAAAAAACGTGGGCTTTGTATCATAACGGTCTTACTAAGGGTGTTTTCCAACTGGAGAGTAACCTTGGGAGGTCTTGGTCTAAGAAGGTTGCACCCAGCAATATTGAAGAGTTGGCAGCACTCATCGCGATCATTAGACCGGGATGTTTAAAGGCTATCGTTGACGGCAAATCTATGAGTCAGCGTTTTGTTGACCGTAAGGCTGGCCGAGAAGAGGTAACCTACCTTCATGACTCTCTTGCAGATATTCTCAATACGACTTATGGGGTGTTGGTCTATCAAGAGCAGGCGATGCGTATCGCCGTGAAGCTGGCAGGTTTCACCGAGCAGGAATCGGACTATCTACGTAAGGCTATCGGAAAGAAGAAAGCCAAGCTGATGATGGAAATCCGTGAGCAGTTTATCAAGGGTTGTGAGAAAGTTGGGATAGTAGACGATGTTACTGCTAGGGAAATCTTTGGCTGGATCGAGAAGTCGTCTCGTTACTCATTCAATAAGTCTCACGCTGTGGCTTACGCTAAGGACTCCTATTGGTCAGCTTGGTACAAGGCTAATCACACGGTTGAGTTCTTCACGTCTTACCTATACCACGCGAATGAAAAACAGGATACCCATCAGGAGATCTATGAACTGGTCTCTGAGGCTAAACTGTTTGACATTGAGGTGAAGTCGCCAAATCTAACCTCTTTTGGTCTGAAATTTGAGCGTGTGGGTAGAGACGTGTTCTTTGGGGTCAAGGATGTTAAGGGTCTTACTGGGGTCACTGGCGACAAGGTAGTGAGGGCTATTGGTGCTGCGGTATGGGAGTCGCAGAAGAAGCCGGAAGAATTCACTTGGATGGATGTTCTATTATACATTGCTCCCAACATAACTAGTACTGCTTTCAAAGCCCTGTGTTCTATTGGGTTTTTCTCTACCAAATCTACCGGTGTGAGCAGAAATAAGGCACTGTACGAATACCTTATATTCCGTGAACTGACTAAGGCGGAAATGAAGTGGGTTACAACGCAGTATCCGGAAAAACGATGGGAAACCCTTGGTGAGTGTTTTCAAGACCTGTCTCCTACAAAGAAGATGGGTGGAGGGACCAGTAACGCCAACCGTAGTCAGATCGTCCTGAACGAAGTGGGTATGCTGGCAAGCCCACCATACGGAATGTCGGATGACCCTTCTTGGATCGTCGAGATGGAAAAGAAGTTCTTGGGCTGTCCAGTTTCCCTAAGTGAAGTCGAAGCGGTCGATACGTCTATCTCCAACACTTCATGTAAGGATATCGCGAATGGGAAGTTTGGTAAGGATATCTGTCTTGTAGTGAACATCACAAGGATGAACAACTTCAAGATCAAGAAGCAGGGCAAGAACTTTGGCAAACTCATGTCATTCCTAACCGTTGAAGACGCTTCCTGTTCTCTTGATAGCGTCGTGGTATTTCCTGAGACCAGAGAAAAGTACAGGTTCATTCTTTATGAGGGCAACAACCTAATGCTGTGCGGTGACGTAGAGCAGGATAATTCCTTCATTGTAAACAAAATTCACGAAATCTGATTGGTATAATTGCCATTGTGGACTATTATATTTTGACCTGACGGATGAGGAACAGCAAAAAGAATGTTTCCACTACTCAAATTTACAACCCCTGTGGGCAATTGACAACATAAAAAAGGGAAAAACGTATGAGGCGTAAGCGTATATTATTTTGTAGTGAGGCAACTTTTCTCAATACTGGGTACGCAACATACACCAGAGAGATTCTGACCTACCTGCACGGAACTGGTAAGTACGAAATTGCCGAGATGGGTTCCTACGGTCAGCGAAATGACCCTCGGGCCGCTAACATCCCTTGGAAGTATTACGGAGTATCTCCAAATACAGATTGTGAACCCAAGGCTACAGAAGAGGAAATGCGGGCTTACAACGGTTCTGGAACCAATCAGTTTGGTGAGTGGATCTTTGAACATGTATGTTTGGATTTCATGCCGGATATCGTGTGTGATATTCGTGACTTCTGGATGTTGGATTTTGCTGAACGCTCTCCATTTAGAAATTACTTCAAGTGGGCTATTATGCCGACCGTTGACGCTCGTCCACAGGCCCGTCAGTGGATCTCTACATATGCCAATGCTGACGCCTGCCTGACTTATTCGGACTGGGCCGGTGGGGTGTTGAATGAACAATCTGGTGGGAAAATTAAGTACCACGGATCGTCACCCCCATCTGCTCACCCGGCTTACAATCCGGTCCCTGATAAGAAAGCCCATAAGTTATCTTACGGTATTAACCCAGATTTCAAAATCTTAGGGGCGGTTATGCGTAATCAACGACGTAAATTGTACCCAGATCTCTTTGAGGCTTTCCGTAAGTTTCTGGATAAGGCGGAAAATGACAACTACTACCTGTATTGTCATACATCCTACCCAGACTTGGGTTGGGATATCCCAGAACTGATTCTGCAGCACGATCTGTCTGCTCACGTTCTGTTCACATATATCTGCCCAGAGACCAAGAAACCCTTCCCATCTCTCTTTAAAGGTGCGGTTGCTCAGTCCCCATTCACTGGTAAGTGGGGTTCGACCCTGTCAAACGTTAAAAACGGTGTCTCCTATGAGGACTTGTCCAACATCATCAATCTGTTCGACCTCTACACGCAGTATGCTAATTGTGAGGGTTTTGGACTTCCGCAGGTTGAAGCCGCCGCATGTGGGGTTCCCGTTTGTGGCACTGATTATTCTGCTATGGAGTCTGTACTTCGTAAGTTAGAAGGGTTCACCCTAACGCCAGCCGCTCTTTATAAAGAGCTAGAAACTGGCTGTCTCAGGGCTGTGCCTGATAACGAATATTCCTCAGAAGTATTTCTTCATTTCTTTGAAAAGATGACGGATGAAGGTAGAGAAAAAATGGGCACAAAAACCCGTGAGAATTTCGAAAAGTACTATCAATGGGACATGAGCGGTAAGAAGTGGGAAGATATCTTTGATAGCTTTGAGGTAATACCCACCGAACAAACATGGGGGTCTCCACTCAAACAACATAGACCAGTTCAAAAACTAAGCGACGAACAAATCTCCAACGTAGACGCTGGCCAGCTTGCCAAGTGGTTGATCATTGAGGCCCTCGGAGACCCTTCCAAACTCAATACTTTCTTCGAGTCACGTCTATGTAGGGATTTGACATACAAGTCGGCTACGGGGTCTACGGGGGGCATGTACTTCAACGAATCTTCGGCTGCTTTTGACGGTGCTAATCATCGTTCATCGTTTGATTTCAATATGGCCTACAATCAAATGGTGGCTCAGTGCGATAAGAGGAATAACTGGGAACAGAAGAGGGTCCAAGTTATGAAGCAAAAGGGGGTAATTCAATGAAAACCGTAGTGGTTACAGGATGTGCTGGACTACTTGGTAGTCATTTCTCTCGTTATTTGATCAGACAAGGTTTTAGAGTTGTTGGTATTGACGACCTTAGCGGTGGGTATCCAGAATACTTACCTCAGGCTGACATAAAACAGTTTGAATTTTGGCCTATTGACCTATCTGACGTGGATGCTAAGGGATGTTTAAACAATATCTTTACTATGGAGAAAGATGTAGTAGCTTGTTATCACTTCGCTGCTTACGCTGCGGAGGGTCTATCACCCTTTATTCGCCACTTTAACTACTCCAACAACGTATTATCCAGTGCTAATGTAATAAACGCTTGTATTCAGAACGACGTTAAGATGATCTTCACCTCATCTATGGCGGTTTACGGTGCTCAAAAACCTCCATTCGTTGAAACGATGACTCCACAACCCATCGATCCATATGGTGTAGCTAAATACGCGGTAGAAATGGATATGAAGATAGCTGGAGATCAACATGGTCTTCGTTATTCCATCGTCAGACCTCATAACATTGTTGGTATTTACCAGAATATCTGGGACCGCTATAGGAATGTAGTGGGAATCTTTATACGGCGTGCTCTTGAAGGTGAACCGCTCTTGATTTATGGGGATGGTGAGCAGACTCGTCAATTCTCTGATGTTCAATACTACATGAAACCGTTCGAGCAATTGATTGATAATCACGATGGAGAAACGTTTAATTTAGGTGCCGAAGAGGATTGGACCCTTAATGCACTAGCTGAGGCCGTACGACGTGTATCTGTGTGGAACGGGTGTAATCCAGTAAAGGTGAAACATATAGAGGCACGTCATGAAGCTAAACATACACAATGTGATCATTCTAAGGCAAAAATGTGTCTAGGATTTAAGGATACTACTTACCTTATCAAAACCGTAGATGAAATGTTTAGATGGGCGAAAAAACAACCCAAGAGAGAACAAGTGACTATGGAATATGAGATAACGGAGGGTATGTATGACTGTTGGAAATAAACTTCAGTTACCGCAAGTAACCATCTTCACATTCTGTTGGGGTACGGAGCATGTACGTAAGTCCCTCAGGGCCATGCTGATTGGTATGGATCAGGTAGAATTTGGCAAGAAAGTTTTAATAACGGACCCTAGCAAGACTGATCTCGGTTTATTCGAACCCGTCATCGACAAATACGGTATCGAAGTGTATGATATGAGTGTCGATCTGAATAGCAATCTTCAGAATGACGACTCTAACCGCTCAGGGTTTTGTGAGTCGTTCGTTCAACAGGCGGCACGCTACATTACTGGTGACTATTGCTTGAATGTCCAGCACGACTCTACCATCATCGACGCTAGTAAGTGGGAAGCACGGTTTCTGGCCTATGATTACATTGGTGCCCCTTGGCCCATGAGTATCATCCAAGCTAGTGACATGGTCGCCGGGCAAATCGAGGATATCCCAAACGTTGTTGGTAACGGGGGATTTTCCCTGAGAACAAGACGGTTTGTTGAAGAATCAGCCAAGCTAGGCTGGGACCACAAGAACGAAGACCTGAACATCTGTGTGTTCAACTACGACCGAATGAGAAAGGTTGGGATTCAGTTCGCACCGCCAGAACTGGCCGCTAAGTTCTCTGTCGAACATCCCACGACCTACAGAAACTTCAATCGAGACATGTTATTTAGCTATGGGTCATTTGGGTTCCACGGGGAGTTTAATAAAGGCGGCATGGATTTCATTAACAATTACGATTTAGGAGTAATATGAAAACGTTACAGGATAGAGACGCTTATCTAGCATACATGAAAGAATTGCTACCTGACAATCCAAGTGTGTTGGAAGTTGGAGTAGAAGCTGGACACTTCTCTGAGCGTATTATGGCAGTACTTGAGCCTGAAGAATTGCATCTACTGGACCCCTGGGAGGTCAATCCGTGGAATGGTAAGGTTTATTCAGAAGGTCACATGAGAAACACCCCAACCGCCCATAGTAATGTTAGTATGCAAGAAGCTATACGAAAGAGGTATGAGAAAGAAATTCAGATGGGTATTGTCCATTTACATCGTGGGTACTCACACGATCTAGTGAATAATTTTCAAACTGGATATTTTGACTTTGTATATTTAGACGGTTGTCATCTATATGAGTCTGTAAAGCAAGACCTACAGGATTACCACGAAAAGGTACAACCGGAAGGTATTCTCGGTGGACATGACTATATAAGCGTGGATAGAGAGTTCACCCAAGAGGGTATAACCTACAATAATCAATTGGGTTACGGAATTAAACAGGCTGTAGACGAATTTTTGAACGAACAATCGGGACTAGAACTATGTGCCCTAGTTAGCGATGAAATTCCATTTCCAGACTGGGCAATTAGGAGAACAAAATGAAGGTATTATACATAGGATACTACAAGGAAAAGAGCGACTGGGGAAAGCAGACGGTTAATAACATCCGAGCATTGGAAAGTGCGGGTGTTGACGTTGTCTGTCGCAGTATTGAACTGGGCCACACCCAAACCCCAAAAGCCATCGCTCATCTTGAAGACAAAGACATTGGGGATGCGACCCACTGTATTCAACATGTGTTTCCAGAACATATGGTGGGCACTGGAAAATTTGAGAAAAACATAGGGCTTTTGGCTAATAATTTTGTCGAGCTTAAACATTCTATTTGGATGGAACGACTAGAGATGATGGATGAGATCTGGACTCCATTTTCCGTCTCTTCTGTACCCCTACAGGATATAGACAAAAGGATTAGGATCGTTCCGCTTGCTGTAGACACCGACGTGTATAGCCGAAGATACAAAGAGTTGTCTATCAAAGAAGCGGAAGGCACCTTCAAGTTCTACACGTTTGCGTCTATGGGTGATTCTCAGGGTCTTAATTGGATTTTGGCAGCATTCCATTCAGAGTTTGATGCAAATGATAATGTCAGCTTAGTGATACGCATGAAGCCACAGTCATCAGACAGCCACAAAGAACTCAAATTTCTGAACGATTTGTCAGACAGTGTCAAGTCTCTTTTAAGACTGGAAACCAGTTCAGATCTTTACAATAGAGAGATTGTTATCTCGGCACCAGAACTTACCGATGTAAACTTGTATGAGTTACACCAGTACTGTGACTGCTATGTGAGTTGTAATACGGATATAACTTTTCCATTAGCTGAAATAGACGCCGCCGGATTTGGGAATACCCCTATAGTGTCTAATAATGGGGCGGTTAATGAATACCTACAGGGTTCGTGTAACTCAATAAATTCTGTCTATCAAGTAGTACAGTCTGAGAGTGGAATTTTTGGAGGTGTCAATAATGGTAATGATTACTGGATTAAGCCCGATGAGCGTAACATCAAACGGTCTATGCGTATGATGTACAACCTTTGGTGTGGTGACAAATTTTTGAAAGACACAGAATTTATACCAGAGGCTAGAGAGCAATTATTACATTTTTCTCTTGAAACCATTGGGGAAAAAATGAAGGAGGCACTAAGTGTTTAGATCGCTGAACATCCTTAACGACGTAGGTAGAACGTCGGACAAGTACAATATTCTCACGTTCAATACGCACGAGCGTTACCAGACCCAAGTTGCTAAGACTGGGCATAACTTTTATGCCTTCAACTATGATGGCGGTAAAGATTGGTATGACGGCCACGCTCCCATGCCTGAGAATTACTACCAACTTCCAAAAAACTCCATGTATCAGGGTGTTGTTTTCGACTTCATCTTCGTGAATAGTAAGTTTGGACAGTTTCAAACAGCTATGGAAATCAACCAGAAACTACAGTTGCCCATTCTGTGTCTTGAGCACACGTTGCCACTACCGAATTGGCCCAGCGATCAACTAGCTGCTTTTCGACAAATGAAGGGTGATGTAAACGTATTCATTACTGAATACTCTAAGCGTTCCTGGGGGATACCCGGAGAGGTTGTATATCACTCAATCGATACCGACCTATTCTGTCTTCCAGAGGAAGAAGATGTTCGGTTAGACACCGTTCTAACGGTTGCTCACGACTTTGTGAACCGCGATTACGCCCTAAATTATAAGGGTTGGGATCGTATCACTAAGGGTCTGCCTACGGTTGTTATTGGCGAGACCCCCGGATTATCAGAACAAAGCGAGTCAGTCGAGGAATTAATTGGGGCATATCAAGGTTCATCTATCTATATCAATCCAAGTACACTCAGTCCTGTACCCACATCAATGCTGGAGGCTATGGCTTGCGGCTGTGCGGTAGTTACGATGGCGACGTGTGAGATACCCAATATCATCGAAGATGGCGTTAACGGCTATATCTCGAACGATGAGAGCGTCCTACGTGAGAGGATCGAGATGCTGCTCAAAGACCCGGCGAAAGCGAAGGAAATTGGGTTAGCTGGACGAGAAACTATTAAAGAGAAGTTCGGTGAAGAACGCTATATCAAAGAGTGGAATTCAATTTTTGACACTGTTACAGAGGTGAGGAAATAATGAAGTTACAAATTATTCGTGGTATACAGGAAGCTATTGACGGATATCAAATAATAACTGTTAACAACGATAGTTTGGACCTAGGAAGCATTACTGCTAATGAGTGTGAATTTATCCTAGCGTCCGATGTTATGGATTCCTTCTCCATCAATCACAGCGGAGAGATCTTAGGGGCATTACGGTCTAAGTTGAGAATCAACGGAGAACTTGTTGTTGGGGGTACAGAATTGCGTGCTTTCGTAAAAGCGGTTGCCAACGGCTTAATCGCTCCAGAAGATGCTTCCAGCGTGGTGTCACAGAACAACTCAATGACCTCTGTCCATGCCGTCAGAGAGATGTTGATGAGTTTGGGGTTAGAGATCGTCTCCTCTCACATTAACGGCCTACATTACGAGATCAAAGCTAAGAGGGTCAAGTAATGAGTGAGGCAACTACAAACTGTAAAGGTTGTACTTTTGCCGAATATTCAGAGCACCCTAATACTGTTTTTGGTGCTTCTGGACTACTGTTCCCACAAGTTCAGACTGGATGCAGGGCTGATCGTATAGACCTGTTTAAGGTGAGGCATGAGGCCGCTATGACCGTTGGACAACCCTACTACAATCTGAGTAAGTTCTGTAATATGTACAGGGGTTCAGACTGGGTAGACCTAAACGGTGACGACAAGGACAAGGCACGCAGGGAAATTATGCCCTTGTTTGGAATTGCTATCTATGATCACCCAAGTAGTACCCTAGAAGATCTACAGCGTACTGTTGATTCAGTGCTTGCTATGGATTATCCAGTGGGAAAAATGAAATTGGTCATATCCACATTTGACAAACGCGGTGCAAACGAAGTGTCTAATATGGTCAATGTCATACAGGAGACGATGTACACCTCGTGTGCTATTTTTCATGTAATAGACACAATCAGAATTAGAGACAGTGACGTGTTTAATAAGCTGATTGAAGCGGCTTACTTTGTGAACATCAAGTCTGGTAGTGTCTTGCCGCCAGACATTTTCAATATCATTGACAAATCCCAAAACGACGAAGTACTTAGCAACGTGATGTATGAGGGTGATGGATTTTCAATTATCCACAAGGTAGTGGTGAACAATCTGTACTTAGAACACCGAAATTACAAGAAAATGGTAGATAGCGTTAGGGTTATGTCGCAGGAACAGAAGCTATACCAAAAATATGAAACAAAATAGCCGATACATAACGAGTGCTAAGACAGACAATCCGGGGTTGAAGCGTGATGAAAAGGTTACATTCATATTCTTAGCAGAAAACTATGGCTACCGTATGAAATCATACGGTCCAGTCTCCCTAATCAATATTGGAGAAAAAACCCTCTTAGAGCACCAAATTCACGCCATTGAGGCGGCATTTATTGACTTCGAAATCATCTTATGCTCTGGATTTGAGACCCAAAAGATCTACCAGTTCGTTCAGGCAAACTTTGCTCCAAGTGTCCCCATTCGCATTGTTGAGAATCAGGTATATTATCACAGTAACTGTTGTGAGGGTCTTCGGTTGTGTATGAACAACACTAGGAATGACAAAATTATCGTCTGTGGAGGGGGTGTACTACTCACTATTCCTTACTTGAGATCTCTGAGCATCAAGAAATCGTCTATACCCTATCAGAAGAGTTCTAAAGAATCTTCTTTTGATATTGGTGTCATCAGCAATAATGACCGTCTGGAGAATCTCGCCTTAGCGGTGAAAGATAAAGTGTGGACAGACCTACTTTACCTTAATGGTGAAGCTATGATTAGATCATTCTATAACACTATTTCCAAACCAGAACTAAAGACCAAGTTTCTGTTTGAGGCTATTAATGCTTGGCGTGGGAGAAGGCAACTTTTCCTCTCAGAAAATAAAGATGAACAAATTATCAAAGTGGATAACATAAAGACTTTTAAGAGGATTACTGAACAATGAAAATCTTGTTTCATGACTATTCGGGCGAACTGACTACGGAACCAAGGTACTTAACGGTCGCCCTTCAACACTGCGGTGTAGACGCACACCTTTGGAATGACAGTCGAATCAGTGCATTTGACATATTTGACACTCTACAGCCAGAAGTGTTTATATCCCACTACACAATGATCACTCCCGATATTGTCAAGTATCTGGAACAGAATAACCAAATTCAATTAGTTGTAAACGCTGCTGGTATGTCTGAATCTCAAATCGCTGATTTTGAGAAGTTTGTGACCGCAAAGAATCTCAATGTCCCATTTGTCTTTACCAACTCGTTAAGCGAGAACCCAAAAACGAATATCAGGTACGAAAGAATTCTTCCGGCTTTTGATTTATTCGCTATTCAGCGTTCTGAGTATGTTAAGCCACTATGCCCTAGGGCCATCTTCGCCAAAACACACGATGACTCAGTACAGCACGAGATCAAAGACGGCGGAGTTTACCACTTGGTTCAGTTTACCAATGGCGAAATAGATTCTAAGTTTGATATTCGATCTAACGCGGTCTCTGCTCACGAACTCTACAAGAAGTACAATTCATTCACACTCGTGGGAGATATGGATTTCTGTTCATCTCAGTTGTTCTTCGACCTAACCGTAAACGCTCCTAATGTTGTAGTCAAAACAGATGACACGGAAACGTTTGAAAAGTTCCTAGTAGAAATATTCAACGACACGGGGTCTAAAGAGGATATGGCTCTACAGATCAAGAATCAAATGAAGAGTAATCACACGCCGTTTCATCGTGCCACAACCCTTATGAAGCATCTCGGAGACGAAGAAATGACCGCCAAGGTTGAAGTTATGCAGGGTCACTTCCCAGACGCCATTAAGGAGATCTAAATGAGAATCCTAGTACAATTTCCCACATACGGTCGGGCTTCTAAATTCATTGACGTACTGTCTAAGTACGTGGAGTTGTGTAGCGATGAGAATGAAATTACTTTTAACATCAATTGCGACACGTCTGATTCGACTATGACAAGTGAGTATGTGGAGGGTCGTATTATTCGTTTATTACTGGGCCACAAACCCAATACACACGGAACTATCTACTACGACGAGAATACTGAGAAGATCAGTGCTATCAACAATCATATTCCTAAGGATGGTTGGGATGTAGTTGTTTGTGCTAGCGATGATATGGTTCCACAGGTAGAAAATTGGGACAGGGAAATCTCACATGCTATGATGGAGCACTTCCCTGATTTAGATGGCTGTGTCCACTTCGATGACGGTAATACTAATGGCGAACTCATCACCTTCTCAATTATGGGGAAAAAGCTGTATGACGAATTTGGATACATCTACCACCCAGACTACAAAAGCCTCTACTGCGACAACGAATTCACAGACGAAGTTCGCAGAATGGGCCAAGAACAGTATATTGACAAGGTTATTGTTAGCCACGAGCATTGGAGTATTGAGGGTTCTCAGAACCATAACGAAGTGGATCTAGCGGTTCAGAAAACCCTACATTACTCAGGTCGGGACGCTCAGGTGTACGAGCAAAGAAAAGCCCTAGGGTTCCCTAGAGAAAGGATTACAAGTGATTAAATATTCAATAGGAATAGTAACGTTTGAACATCGGTTCGAGAAGTTCTTTAAGCCTCTCATTAAGCAGATCAAAGAGTTCCGTCCAGACATTGAGATAATGGTTGCTATCAATGGAGAGTATAAAGCTGATTTCAATCAAACTTACAGGGCCGATATTCTGAAATTCATTAGTGAATATTCCAATATCTTTCCCAATATACATCCAGAGTTCAGATCGTTAGCCAAATTATGGAACAACCTATTAATCAACGCTAGTAATCATCATGTATTACTGTTAAACGACGATGTTTCTATTACCAATGAAGCGTTTTTTGATGCCCTAGAGGGAATCCTAGAATCAGATGGGTTTTTTAAGATCAACGGCAGTTGGAGCCACGCCACGCTGGATAGAAGGATCATCTCCGCATTAAACTGGTTTGATGAGAGATTTTTAGGGGTTGGCGAAGAAGACGGCGACATGGAGTGGCAAATTGGTGTCCAGTCTGATGGGGGAACTATAAAGTCAATACAAGTACCAAATATCATCAACCATGTAGACGCAGAAAATGTACTACAGAATATTAAGAAAGTGAACACTAAATACACTCAGTTCAATCTTGATTTTGTTCACGGGGTCAAATATGAGATAGATCCCACTAATGGTCAGCAGCATGGGATTAACCCACGACCACTAGTGTTGAAGAACCCTAAGCCGCCCCTACACACAACTGAGCCATTTTACTGGGAAAACAAGGGTGAATTATGAGAGTTCATAGACTTAGTAGTATTGACAAACACTATCGACTATTTGATACAGATGTTAACAGTAGATATATCAACGTGTATCAGATATACAACGCGGAATTAGTCGGTGATCTGATATACCCAAACACAAGAGTGCTATCCCCCGAGGATGATAAAGTCTACAACCCTATTAATGAGCGGGTTATGTCTTTACAAGGTTTGTGGGAAGAGAGCTTATTCGAAGATGTAGCTCCCAACTGTCACCGTGTAGTCACAGATCCCGTGTTTTTCTTCATGTACAACACGGATAACTACTACCACTTCCTATACGACACGATGCCGTACCTGATTTCGTACTTCAAGATGAAGAAGACTCATCCAAACCTCCGGCTTCTAATGACTTATCCAAACGCGGAGGCTCGTAAGCTGTACCCATTTGTAGTAGAGTTTCTGGAATTGGCTGGGATTGACATGGAAAAAGATGTTCTCTTCGCAAAATTTGGTGTGAGGTATGGGACACTACTAATGTCGGAATCCTACACGCATGGACACGACTCCAACGCTCCACCAAGAGCAGAGGTGTATGACCTACTCAAAAATATAGCGAAGGATATCAAGCCCAACACAAACTATGGACAAAAGCTATACATATCCAGACGCTCGTGGAAGCATAATGACAAATCTAATATAGGAACAGACTACACCACACGGAGACGTTTGGAAAATGAGGGCGAACTGGTTGACTTTCTTGAATCCATAGGTTATACTGAAGTGTTCACGGAAACCATGTCTACGGAAGAGAAGATAGGGGTTTTCAAGCAGGCTACACATGTGGTTGGTGCTATTGGTGGAGGGATGATAAATACACTATTTTGTCCAGAGACAACTGAGATTGAATGTATTCTGTCTCCCACTTTTCTTGATGTAAACCTAAGGTTTACTCATGTGCTTCCTGTGGGCACTAGGATGTTTATAGACACTGAACATGTCGAGAAGGGCACTCACAAGAACCATATGAGGGCGACTGACGGTCAGGGTAATATTGGGGAAATTTGTATGAGGAAGGGTGATGCGTCGGGCATGATCGGACTGAAGTATCTAGATCAACAGAGGGTCGCTGGATGGAATCTTCAAGCAAGTTACCGTAGAAAGCTAGTACGTGAAGAAGACTTAAAACTCTTAGATAAAGGGTTAAATTCTGAATGGACTATGAACCTTGAACAATTTAAGCAGATGATGAATGAATAATGTCATAGCTATCTGCGGAGACTCTGGTAGCGGTAAGACCACGCTGGCCGCTCAGTTACTGTCTCGTATAGACCACTCTATGGTCCTTGAGTGCGACAGATACCACAAGTGGGAGAGAAGTGACTACCACTGGAAGTATTACACGCCCCTCAATCCGTTGGCAAACCATCTAGACTTAATGGCCAGCAACGTTGAGCAACTAAGGAATGGCAAGGAAATTTCCCAACGAGACTATGATCATACCCTTGGGACATTTACTGAGACACAAGCAATAAGTCCAGAGAAAACAATCATTGTAAGCGGCCTCCACACACTACATATCTCTGCCGACGTAAAGATCTTCATAGACACGGAGAAGAACCTCAAATACCTGTGGAAGCTGGAGAGGGACTTCAAATATCGTGGCTATCAAATAGACGACATAATGGCTAAGATTAAGAGTAGGGAAATTGAGTTCCAGAATTACATTCTACCACAGAAAGAGGTCGCAGATATCATCTTAACGTATTTCTGGGATAAAAAACAAACGCAGTCTGTTCAAATTGTTAATGACAACGAGAGTTCACAAAAAATAGTGAGGATACTAAATGAATCAGTATAACCAAATAGACATTTGTAACAACAACTCCAAGAACTGTATTTCTGATGATGTTTATGAGGCTTTCAACAAGTTCATATTCTCCAGCGATATCAAGCTGATCGGTAAGCTACTCCATCGCTTTCACTTCTTTCAAGAGACCAAACACCTAGCCGGTGACATAGTGGAAGTAGGGGTGTTTAAGGGGTCTGGAGTAGCAACGTTTGTCAAGTTCCTAGAAGTGTTCATTCCCAACTCTAATAAGAAAATCGTTGGGTTTGACATATTTGACCCCAGTGAAGGCAGTTTCATCCTCAATAATAAAGACACAGAGATCGACAAGAACAGTATAGAGGCCGTCTACAGCAAGGTAGATAACGATGAATTATCCTTAGAGGTTGTAAATGATCGACTGTTAGGCATTTCAGAGGGTGTTGTTGACAAAGTCAAACTGATTAAGGGTGACGTACAGGAGACCATGCCTAAGTTCTTAGAAGATAACCCCGGCTTCAGGGCATCCTTGATCTATATTGATGTAGATATTGAGCGTCCAACATACCATGCGTTAATGAACCTATGGGACAGGCTATTACCCGGAGGCGTAATTCTGTTCGACGAATATGAATATCATCTATTTAGCGAGAGCGTTGGTGTAGAGAAATTCCTGAAAGATAAGGGTCTTAAATACAACGTACACTCTACCGATTGGTTCGCTCCGACTGCTTACATGAGGAAAGAACAATGATGAATTTCGAATTTGAAGAGAGAATGAAACAAGTCGCAATGATGGACATTGTAGATATGACACTGGCACTGGAGCCATTTGTAGTAGGTACAGAGGGAAATACATCACGTAGAGACGCTTTTTACCCACTAACCTTAAAAGATGGTTTTACGGTAAAAGCCAGTGGAAAATCTTTTAAGAGAATCTCATGCGGAGACTTCATTTGCTGCGATAAAGACGGAAACCCAGAAGAATCACATCTGAAACCCAGTATGGAGAGTGCTCTACACGCTTACATATACAAGGAAAACCCTAAGGTTAACTTCATAGCACATACCCACCCCTTAAACTGCTTGAAGATCGTGTGTAACGCAGATAAAATGTACACATTCGCCAATGATAGATTCTTTCCAGATCAAGTAGTGTTCAACGGTCGGAAATCCTGTGTAGTTCCCTACGCTATGCCCGGTGAACCATTGGCTCTAGCATTATCTGAAGCTATCTCTCGTTGGCGTGGTTCGTTTCCAGAGGTGATCTTGCTCGCTAATCATGGTATCATTTGCTGCGGAAAGACCGCTGAGGAGTGCGTCATTAAGACTCAGATATGTGAGAAGGCAGCGGCTTCCTTCTCGATGGACAACAATCCACTGAGCTATGAGCAGGTTAAAGAAATTCTAGAAGACCCTAAGGAAATTCACAGGAGAAACTTAGCATGAAGATCAGAGTAGACATAGACGAGACCGTCTGTTTTTACGAAGAGGATATAGCTCTGGATGGAAAGAAATGCTATGACAAGGCTATACCCAACCACATAAACATCGCTAAGATCAACAACCTATACGACGGTGGACATGAGATTATCTACTGGACCGCGAGAGGTAGTAGAAGTGGACTCGATTGGCATGAGTTCACAGAGAATCAACTGAAGTCTTGGGGGGCAAAATTTCACGGGCTAGAGTGTAATAAACCCTATTATGACCTATTCATAGAAGATCGTAGTAAAAGGATTGAAGAAATATGAGACGATGTAAAATAGAACCATTATACGGCATGTCACTACACCTAGATTATTATTGTGTGTTTGCCGGATGCCCACACATACAGTTTGAAGTGGTTTTTAATGACGACCTTATTAAGCAACTCCGACCAGAGCACTGGAAAGAGTATTCTCAGAAAATGTACGATATTCTTCGAGCAAGAATGTCAGACTTAGATAATGTGCGTACGACAGATGATAGCACGAGCACTGAAGACTGCCCTCTTATCAAACGTCCCATTCCTCACGATCTAGCTAAATTCCTAGATATCAAACCCAACTCTATTAAGACAGCAATTCCTCCCGCTACGATACGTGAAAACCACGTAGTCCTGAACACAAAATGTATAACGGTCTCAGATTATGGGCTTAAAGAAAAATGGGATGCTATAAAAACACCACTGTTTCATATGCTAAATGACTCTGGTGTTAAAGTGATAATCATAGGAGAGAAAGAACCCTCTCACTGTCGGGAGTATGATATACATAAAACATTCTCCATTTATAAAGACATTGTTAATGGGGATTTGCTGGATTTGGAAGACTTAACTCAAGCCGAAACCACCTCGTTGTACGACCAGAAGATTATCGATAGAAACATAGCTTGGCTTAGACACTCCCTGTTTAATATCCATATAGGGGAAGGGGGGGGACAAGTAGTATATTCTCACTGTAACAATCTAATAGCCCTAACAGGTAGAGAGTTACAGATGTTCAAATTCATAGACAACCCATACTTTACCGAAAATACGTTTGACCAAAACACTTTTCTTGAAATGGTACGGAGTAAATTAGGATGAAGATCATCTCACATAGAGGGAATTTAGACGGTCCCAATCCCGAGAGGGAGAATACCCTAAAGTACATAGACGAAGCCCTGTCTCATGGGTACGACGCGGAGATTGACCTCAGGGTTAAGCATGGTATATTGTACTTGGGACACGATGGTCCTGACCACCATATAGCTCAGACAGACCTAGATGATAGAAGACAGAGGTTATGGATTCACTATAAGGATAATGTAGCATTATCCTATTATTCGGGAGGGCGTGCGTTTTGTCATCAGTCTGACCCCTTCTCTATGGTTATGAATTGTCCGTGGATATCTAGTAAGAATGGATTTATATGGGTTCACGATCTATCTTTGGAACTCACAAATTATAGCGTCATCCCTCTCATCTCTAAAGAGGATATCGACAACTTTGACCTAGCCAGAGCTAGATGTATCTACGGTATATGTACGGATTACCCAAACTATCTCAAGGAGCAGTTGAGTGATCAATAAGAAAGATGTACAACTAGTAATCCCAATGTCGGGAATTGGCAAGAGGTTTATAGAGGCTGGCTATGAGACCACTAAGTCTATGATCGAGGTGGACGGTAAGCCAATTATAGCTCACGTCTTAGACATGTTTCCGGGTGTAGAGGATGTTACGTTTATCTGTAATCAGGACCATATCAGTAATACCAATATGTCAAAGGTGTTATACGGTCTATGTCCCACATGTAATATTATTTCCATCGCTCCCCATAAGAAGGGACCAGTATACGCCGTATCCAGCGTGGCACGTCTCTTAGATCGGGATAAGCCTGTTATCGTGAGCTACTGTGACTTTGGTACCGTGTGGGATTTTGAGGGCTTCCTAGGGGCCGTAGAGGGCTTCGATGGCGGAATACCATGTTACACTGGGTTTCACCCTCACATGCTCAGAGGGGAGAACTACGCCTTCTGTAAAGAAGAGAATATGACCCTCCAAGATATCAAAGAGAAGGAATCATTCACTGAGAATAAGATGGATGAGTACGCCTCCAACGGTGTCTACTACTTCAACTCCGGGGCCACAGTAAAAAAATACTTCAACCAGTTAATGGATGAAGATATCAATCTCAATGGTGAGTTCTACGTAAGCCTAGTCTACAAGCTACTACTAAGAGATGGACTGAAGACTAAGATCTTTGAAATAGATAAGATGTTACAGTGGGGCACTCCTTACGATCTTGAAATCTACAAAGGGTGGTCTAATTGTTTCGCTAATCTCAAAAAGGAGCAAAATACAGCACCAGAGCAGGACTTCACCCTCGTTCTCCCAATGGCTGGTAAAGGCGAGAGATTCTCATCTCGTGGGTATAAACAACCCAAGCCGCTAATCCCAGTTGATGGAGACCCTATGGTTATCAGGGCGGTGAAATCTTTGCCTAAATTCAAGGATTCTTGCTTTATTTGCTTGGAAAAACACACTAACGAGCTTATAATAGATAGGGAGATACAGAAGTATTACCCGAACGCATCAGTTCTAACCACGGGCGGTGTCACTGATGGTCAAGCATGTACGGTTCGCCTAGCTACCAAGTATTTGGATGACGAACCCATCCTGATCTCAGCTTGCGATAACGGAGCGTGCTACGACGAGGCTAAGTTCCTAGATCTGGTAAATGATGAGACCGTTGACGTAATCGTATGGTCGTTTAGGAATAATCAGACGAGTAAAATCAATCCTGACATGTACTCTTGGTTGGACGTAGACGAGAATAACAGCGTGCGGAACGTATACTGTAAAAAGTTTCCGGGTGGAGATCCACTGAAGACACACGCTATCATTGGAACGTTCTACTACAGAAGGGGACGGGACTTCAACGATGGGTTCAAAGAAAACCGTAAAAAAGATATTCGTACCGCCAGCGAATTTTATGTGGACGATGTTTTGAACAGGAACATAGAAGCCGGGCTTAATGTCAAGGTGTTTGAGGTAGATAATTACATCTGCTGGGGAACCCCTGACGACTATGAGACCTACAACTATTGGAGAGAGCACTTTGAAGACTAAAGCGTTTGTTTACTACCATCAGGGAATGACAGATCTGGTAGTCTGTATGGGTTTGATAGACCATTATAGCTCTCTCTATGATGAGGTGTTAGTATTCCTGAGGTCAGACGTTAGGGATATGATGGACTTCTACCTACGGGGTAAAGATAATGTCGAGCCTATCTATTTCAAGGGTGACGACGGTAGATATTATGGAACTATTGAAAAAAGCCTTAGTATTGACAGATTTCACTACTCATCCGCTAACAATGGATCTTTATTACTCAACCCAGAATACGTAATGTGTACTCATGGAGAGCATGATAAGTGGAGAGAAGATAAGTTGGGTATGAGGTGGTACAATTGCTTTGTAGCTAATAGACTGCTACCGGGAACATTTAAAGTCCCACACTTCACAGAGGCTTTTTACGAATACTACAATCTTAGTTTCTGGAAAAGGATCACCGATTTTAACATTGAGAGAGATACAGAATTAGAAGATGCCGCTTATGAGAAGTTCATTAAGGAACATGGAGAAGATTATGTCCTGTACCACGATGATCAGAAGCGTGAAGAGACCAAGGGCGTTGGGGTTCCCTACAAATCAACACACATTGAGCTAGATCGTAAGGAGGGTGTCAGCTATGTCAATCTAAACAAGGCAACCAATACGTTCTTTGATTATATCAAGATTATTGAGAACGCACAAGAGATACATGTAGTAGACTCTGTGTGGGCCTGCTTAATATATCAGTTAGACTGTAGATACGGCACACTAAACAACACTATGGATCAAAAAACCGTCAACGTGTACTGCCAACGTGGGCACTACGAAATATTCAAAAACCCTGTAACGTTACCAAACTGGAATCTAATATGATAGTTCATGCTAACGTAATGATACAGAACGAAGCGTTGATCCTCCCAGAGGTATACAAATACTGGAAGGATTACCCTATTGACAAGTGGGTTTTCTACGACGACAACTCTACTGACAATACCATAGAGGTAATCCGCGATCTATTTGGGGGTAAAGCCTTCGTTATTGAGGGGAAGAGAACAGAATTTAACGAAAGTCACAATAGGCAGGCAATGTTATCCCACTCTAGGGCTAGTGGTGTCGATTTCGTACTAGCTATAGATGCCGACGAGCTATTAACTCAATCTTGGTTAAATAACTGGGAGCCACTATTAGAGTTAAATACCCTCTATGATATTCAACTCTTCTGGTACAACGTTGTGGGAGACATGGGGAAGTTCAGAGCGGACCCTATGTATTGGGACAACTTTCGCACATTCCTACTGCCTCTACAGAATACCCACGAGTTTGATCTGAGTCAATTCAAGTATCATACTCCACGCACCCCACAGGTAAACCTTGAGCAGCGTAGACTGAAGGAAGCCGGGGTTATTCATCTACAAGGTATCAATCTACGGTATTATGCCCTAAAACAACTGTGGTATAAGCATTACGAATATAAGAAGTGGAACCATCCGGTAGGCTATATCAACCAGCGGTATGACCCAGTAGTCAACGGTTTCAACTTTCAGGAGATAGATACCCCAGAATACATTGTTGGAGATATGACTTTTGACGCCTCAATCTACGACAAGATAGCAGACGTTAAGGGGTATGAGCAATTTATCAGAGACAACTATGTCCCGGAGTTGGTGACATTTGGTAAGCAATTCTTGGAGGGAATAGAATGAAGATCTTAGTCACTGGCGGCACAGGGTTTTTGGGAAATAATATCAAACAGCACTTGCTTCAGTATTTCCCGGATGATCACATTGATGGCGTAGGGTCTAAGCATGTTGACCTAACAGACGAATTCAGTGCAGAATTACTAATCTCGGGATATAATCCAGATGTTATTGTCCATGCCGCTGGGAGCGTTGGTGGCATAGGAGCAAACCGTGATAATCCCGGAAAGTTCATGTATGAAAATCTTGCTATGGGCATTAATGTCCTAGAGCAAGCCAGAATATTCAAAGTCCCTAAAGTTGTAATGTTGGGGACTGTCTGTGCTTACCCTAAACACACGCCCGTACCCTTCAAGGAAGAGGATATCTGGTACGGCTATCCCGAAGAGACCAACGCACCCTATGGTATTGCCAAAAAGACCCTAATGAGGCTCGGAGAGGCATACGTAGAGCAGTACGGAATGGATGTGGTCAACCTAATTCCCGTAAACATGTACGGTCCTTATGACCACTTCAACACCACTACCAGTCATGTAATCCCAGCCCTGATCATGAAAATCCACGAAACTATGAAAGAGGGCAAGGAATGTGTCAACGTGTGGGGTACTGGGCACGCATCTAGGGAATTCCTGTACGCTCCAGACTGTGTGGAGGTGATAGCTCAGGCTATTAAGAAAGATCCCGGCCCAGAACCAATCAATATTGGAACAGGTCAGGAAATCACTATCCGTGAACTAGTTGACTTAATCAGTGATCTGATGGGATATGAGGGCAATTTCCGATGGGACACAAGTAAGCGTGATGGACAACCCCGTAGATGCCTAAATGTAGATAAAGCCAAGACGCTACTGGACTGGGAAGCTAAGACTGAACTAAAAGAGGGTCTCAAAAAGACCATTGACTGGTACGTAGACGATACAAACATAAAAGAAAGGGAAACAAATTTATGAAACTAGGGTTTTATGTAGATACGAACGGTGGAACACCACGGAACTTGGAGATATACAACTTCCTAAACAAAGAGGTCGAAGATAACAACCTTGAAGATGCGGCTGTGTTCTTCGATACTGTCAATTTCAATCCGATCCAGACTAAATTCGGGATGTTTGACGCAACAGAATTGTGGCACTTTACGGGCCATCTGATTACTACATCTATAATTGGTACTGTAAAAGCAGAGAATGTGGTCAACAAATTCAAGGTGGCGTATCTTTTCAATGCCGCAGATAAGAATGAGAAGACTATCTTTGAATTGATTAGAATAGCCAATAACCACAAGGTGTTGGTAACAAACGAAGTAGATAGGGGGGAATTCCTGAGACTAACTGGTGTATCGCCAGTACTAATGGATGGGTTCTCTCTGCAACAAATTAGAGAGGTTTTCGATGAGTGATTTTGAGCAGACGGTTTTAAAGATGTATGATAACGACAACAGCACTTACGCTATCGCTAAACATCTAGATACGTACCCTAATAAGATTCGCCGCACCCTACTGAAGCACGGTCGCAAGCTAAAGGATAGGAGCAGTGCTCAAAAGGCAGCACTAGACTCAGGCCGTAGTAAACACCCAACCGCTGGCAAGACACGCTCCAAGGAGGAACGTGTGAAGATCAGTAGTAGTCTGGAAGTCTACTGGAACACTATGGGCGACGAGGAACGTAATCGCCGTGTAGATATGGCGAAAGAAAACTGGAATAAAATGACCAATAAGCAGAAGGAAACTATGCGTGCTAAGGGCGTCAAAGCTATCCGCGTGGCTGCTTCAGAAGGGTCAAAACTGGAGAAGATTTTCGAGGAAAGAATTGAAGAATCCGGGTACAAAGTTGAGTTACATAAACTCATTATTCCAGCAGAAAAGCTGGAAATTGACCTGTATATTCCCGAGTTGAAGACTATAATAGAGGTAGACGGGCCTTCGCACTTCTTACCAATTTGGGGAGAAGAGAAGCTGCAAAAACAGATGAATGCAGACCTGAGAAAGAACGGCTCCCTACTGACCAAAGGATACGCTGTGATTCGCGTGAAATCACTAGGACAGGAATCTTTGGCGAAACGAGAAGACCTAATCGAACAGGTCTTGGCTCACATTGAGAAAATCAATGATAAGTTTCCGTCAAGAAACAAACGTTTTATAGAGGTGGAGTAAATGGCAGAAGATGATTTGTTTGAGGGTACTGAACTAGAGAGTCCGTCAACGGAAGCTATGAAAGCGACTGGAAGTGTGGACAGGATCGTTCTGGATGGTCCGAGTAGGACTTCTCCGGAGTGGAACGACTGGGTCATGTCTCTGTTTGAAGACAGTGAGATGTTCGCTGAACGTCCAACCTGTGCTGGACTGAGACGTGTAGCAGAATTGGTATTAGGGCCAGTGATTGAGAGTCGTCCCACTCAGGTATTCCCACCAAGCACTCATGATGAGATTGGACGAGCAACGGTCGTATGGGAAGTGAGATTTTGTACGGGGCAAGTATTTGCCGACGTAGCCGACTGTTGGGAAGGAAACACAGATGACGCATTCTGTGTGTTTAACACTGCGACAGCAGCCACACGGGCTGAGAGTCGTGCTTTGCGGAAGGCTCTTGGAATCAAGACAGCTTCTTCAGAGGAAATGACAAGCAAGAACACCGCCAGTATCGTAAAAGAACTGAGTGGCAAGAAGAATTCTTCGACGGAGGGTGAATATGACAATTCGGGGAGGATGACAGATCCTCAAGCCAACTTCATTGACATTAAAGCAAAGCAGTTGGATATCAATGTGACGACATTTTTCAAAGACGTATTCAAAATCAATGTTAGCCGCAAGGTTGACAAACGACAGGCGAGTGACGCGATTGAAAAACTAAACGAGTATCAAGGCGATAAGTCGTTGATTCCAGATTCTATTTTTTCTTACCAAAATGATTGGAGAAGCACGAGCAAATGAAAGTTACACACAAGTCACCCGATGGACGTTGGAGCGTTGAGCTAGAGGGAGACGGTCAGACAGATATCTTCCAAGCTGTAGGTCGTTTTCAGGAAGTATTCGGGCAAAACAAATGTGGAAGATGTGGCAATGATGACGTTCGCTTTGTCGTTCGCAACAACGACGACAACTTGTATCACGAAATCCACTGCAAGGATCTTAATTGTCGAGCGAAACTGGCGTTCGGTGCCCACAAAACGGGTGGCGGACTATTCCCCAAACGCAAGGATGGCGACGACTGGTTACCTAATGGTGGCTGGGTACGGTGGAATAAAGAGAAGGGTGTGAACGAATAAGAGGCATTGTTAGATACCTCTGCCAACGAAGAAGCCCCGGCCAAATGGTCGGGGCTTTTTCTATTTGACAAACTTAGCTTGTCCACAGTCGTACATTCTTCTAAACCCGTGTTCGTATCCTGATTTTCCGGGAAATCTCATACGATGTATACAGTCTAAGTCTTTGACCCAAGCAAAACTGACTCCACAACGCTCCAGATTAAACCCAAACTGCTCCAGATGAGCACCTGTACCGTATCGTAGGTCTACAAAGTTCGTTACTGAGAGGGGCGATTCTAAGCGTTCCATAGCAGTGAGAAGTTTAGAGAACCCTCCCACAACTTGGACGCCCATACTAGAACAAAATCTGGAAACATCAATATTACCATTTCTGTTGGTATACTGTATGACCGCAACAATTTCTCCGCTGAATTCTAAAGCAAAACACTTCCCGCGACCCGGCCCCATCAAGTGATTTGTTTCAAGAAAAGACTTTCTGTCTTTTAGATTTAGGTTAACCAGAGAGCACTTGCGAGCAAAAATCTTTTTAGACATTCCAAGTTTATTGACGATAATAGACCGAACAATATCGGTTTTACGAACAATCTCACCCTCACGAAAGAATAAGGGAGAGAGACCATTATCAATATAAAGTTGACGCTTGTTACAATGATACATCTTGTCTTTATTAATTGCGTCTGAGTGCCAATAGTGACCGTCTGCCTCTATAACAAGATTGAATTTAGGAATGAAAAAGTCGGCTATCTTGTTTTCCACCTTGTGTTGGGTTTCAAATTCGACACCGAGTTCTTGTAGAACTTTGCTTATCATAAGTTCAATTGATGAAATGTTCTTTTCGTGAGATAGTGCGTATTCAATTCCATGTTCTCTTACAAGTATGTTAAAGTAGGACCGTGAAATCTCTAGTTCCTTAGCCCACTCACCACTGGTTTTTCCTTCAAACTTTGCTGAATTTCTCTGACTAGCCCGCTCCTTGTACTCTGGAGTCATAGAGTGATGTGGAACTCCGTATTTTTTCATGCAGGTTTCGACGGTTTTCTTTTTAATGACCTCTGACTTAGTTACTACTGCTACGCCATATCTTTCGATATTGGTTTCCTTAATCTTTTGTTTTACAGATTCAGATTGAGTAGGGTAATTAACCCCAAATTTCTTAAATGATGTTTCCTCAGTTCTGTGTTTCTTAGACTGACTAGAATTAACCCATTGGCCGTTGACGATCTGCATTCCTAATTTGTAATCCTTACCAGCCTCTTGATAGAAAATATTAAAGTCGTGCCACTCTTCTTTGAGGTATCCCTTAGATTTTGATTCAGACCAAAAGCGATAAACAGGAGTGTTTGACATACCGTGTGTAGAGACTTTTTTCCCATTCTTAATCGCGGTTCTTCTTCGATGGCACCCGCAAGATTTCGTTCCATTGCTTGTGACGGCGTTTCTTCTAATCCTTTTTTCGACCCCGCAGTCACACCGATACCAACTATATCCCGGTTTTTCGTCTCGGCGTATCTCTTTTAACATACTCATATTTATATACCAGTCGTGTCCTAAAAGGCAAAAAAAACGACGGGCAAACTACCCGCCGCTGTATTATACTCATTTTACAGTGAAAAGTCAAGCACAATCTTACAGAATCTTACAGATACTCCAAAGTAAAGTACAGACCAAAATCCGTCTTACTTCCAATACTATCGGGAGAGGCACTCATAGCTACAAACCAGTCATGACGAGCAGCAATACACGACTCACCAGACTGAGAAATCCAGTTAGTGTAAGATCCATCTCCAGTCGCCAGCACTTCGCTGGAGTTGGTATTCAGCCCACTTGGGCCGGGACCAGCGGTCATAACCATGTCGGTCATAGAGAAACCGTCAGCAAACTGTGTCCAACCGTGTGCGTCAGTTACGCCACGATGCTTCAGTGGACCCTTGTCAGCACCAAAATCGACTCCCTCAACAGGGTGCGGATGACGTACTTCGTAAACCTGTGTAGTCACACCACTAGCATGTTGTGCGATATCAGAGCGGTCAAAGATACGTAGTTTACAGTTTTGGACCCTAACTCCCTCAGAGTGCTCAAATCGAATATTGAGAGGGGCCGCGATGTTGGGAATACCAGATGTTCCAGTGGTTACACCGCCCTGAATCTGAACCCCACTATTGGGGAAGGCGACAGTATCATTATATTTAGTGTTGGAGCACCTAACCCCAGATGCAGTACCATTTGAGTTGGTTACGTACATTGTGGTCTGATAGTCATTTACCGGGACAGAAATACCGAAACCGCCACCAAAGAAGCCCATGCCAGAGCCTGCCGCGTGGTCGATCAAATCAGGGGGATTTGTCGGATTGCTAGGGTAAATGTTGTTATTGTTAGCATGGAACGTGATTGATGCCATATTTATCGATCTCCTTGTTTGGAAGTTTCTGTAGTATTATACACAAAACGTGTGATTATCGTGGATTAATGTTAACTGTGAT